>JAEEGL017110891.1_pt1 | contig 50361 bp, 39 predicted proteins | sample 9134231 | NCBI WGS metagenome assembly JAEEGL01 (sample SAMN16246548, study PRJNA631951) | gut metagenome | biome: gut microbiome; feature: rumen; material: fiber-attached | host: Bos | place: Iran: Karaj | collected 2018-10 | reverse complement strand
AGCGAGTGAAGAGACGATCCGCGAGGAGGTGGAGCGCCTCGCCAGGGAGCGGACCGGGAGCACGGAGATCTCCCGTGAGATGCGGGAGCGTCTGGAACGGGAAGTGCGGGAGCGGCGCACGGAGGGCGGCGAGACCGTGCGGGAGAGAGAGTTCTCCGCGGCGGAGACCGAATACCGCACGGAAGCGAGTGAAGAGACGATCCGCGAGGAGGTGGAGCGTCTCGCCAGGGAGCGGACCGGGAGCACGGAGATCTCCCGCGAGATGCGGGAGCGTCTCGAACGGGAAGTGCGGGAGCGGCGCACGGAGGGCGGCGAGACCGTGCGGGAGAGGGAGTTCTCCGCGGCGGAGACCGAATACCGCACGGAAGCGACGCACCGGGAGACCGTACAGGAAGAGATGGAGCGCATCAACCGGGAGAATTCCGAACGGATGGAGCGCTACCGGGAGATCCGGCAGCTCGTGCGGAATGAGACCGCGACAAAGCGGACGGTGAGCGACAGACAGCGCACGATGCGGGAGAGCCTCAAGGTCCTGCAGGATGCGGGGTATCTGCGGGAGATCCTCGAGCAGGAGGCCGCGCAGGGCCCCGTCACCGCGAACCGTGTGATGGAAAAGCTGTATGAACTGCTCCCGGCCGATACGGTCGCGATCTTCCGGCAGCTGGAAGCGGAGACGCAGGGCGGCGGTACACCGGCACCGCAGGTTCCGCAGAACGAATTCGTCGAGCAGGAGCTCACGCATTTCGTCGAGGAGCAGGCCGCGCAGGAAGCTCCCGCGCAGCAGGAAATGCAGCAGCCGCAGGAGACCGCCCCGGAGCAGGCGCCCGCGCCCGCCGCGGTCGATGTGACGGAGCTGATGACAATGGTCACCCGGCTTCTCACGGAGGGTGCCGCGGAGGAACTGCTCACGGACTATTCGACGCTGGTGACGCGGGAGATCCGCGAGCAGGAGCGGCAGTTCAATGAGGTGGAACGGATCGCGCGCGTGGCCTACGGCCGCGGCGAGACGGAAGCGCTGGAGCTGATCCTGACCGGAGAGATGGGGGCGCAGACCCCGGTCGCCGAGGTGCGGATCGACCACGGCAGACGGCAGATGGCGGTTGCCTTCACCCACAGGCAGGAGGAATGGCTCACCGAGGACCAGATCAGCGAGCGCCTCGAGGAGATCCGCCGGAACCAGGTCACGACGCAGACGACGCGTACCGTGGAGGAGCCGGTGCGGGTGAATGAAATCCACCACCGCGCGCCCACCGTGATCAACCAGACGACGACCCATACGATGAGCCGTGAGGAGACCGAGGACATCGCCCGTATGGTGGAGCAGGGGGTGCGCAGGCAGATCGGCACCATCGCCGGAGAGGTCTACCAGAGAATTGAGAAGCGGCTGAAGACAGAGAAAGCAAGGAGAGGAATGTAGCACATGGCGATGACAAAGATCGATCAGGATGCGCTTAGTTCGCTGACCGGCAATCTCCCCAAGGCGGTTCTTTATGTGCGCAAATATTCCGGTGACCTGGTCTCCAAGGACAAGGCAACGCGTGCGAAGGAGCAGGAAAATGCGCTCAAGGGCGCCAAGGACCTGCAGAAGGCGCTGATGAAGAAGACCAAGAGCGCTCTGGGAGGGTCTATGGGGACTGCCTCCTATGAGGATATGGTGTCGATGGGCAAAAAGAACGGTTTTACCGCGATGCAGGTCCAGTATAACCCCTCGAGCATCTACATGGATACCTCCGCCGGCCTGCGTGAGATCGATAACAGCAACATCTCCAATATCATGAACAACCAGATCACGCAGATCAACACGGAGGCCATCACGACGATGGCCATGCAGCTCGTTTTTGACGATATGGATCTGATGGACGCGTTTATGATCGACAGTATGGGGCTCAATACCGGCAACCTCGTATCGGGAGCAGCCAAACTGGCGGGAACCAAGCGTACGAAATTCAGCGTCCGCACGGAGGTGGAGGGGCTGATCGCCTGCCTCTTCTCGCCGGTCACCCGCCAGGTCATCTTTGCCTGGTCTGATATGATCTTCCGCGGCGAACTGTTCCAGGTGAATGCGAATTACACGATGTTCAACAAATACGGGGATCCGATCCGCGCGACGGTTGAGGTCTCCATCCAGCAGGATCACCTGATGGAGGGCTACGAGAAAGGAAGCTACTGGGACAGCGCATTCGACGAGACTTTCGGCACCGCCGGGGCGGATCTTGTCAAAGACGCAACGAGTGATCTAACGAAGAAGTCCAACAATGCGCTGCTCAATCTCAGTATATAGGAGAACACGATGGCGAGTGTCGTAGAAGCCAATCTAGGCAATATCGAAAAGGCGAAGATCATGATCCTGGATATCAGAGGCAGGGATATCTCACAGGAAAAAGCTGTCATGGCAAACGGCGGTTTCCAAAAGATGAGTCTTGGCGGTACCAAGCTGGGGGACTCTGGTATGAAAAAGATCGTTGCAGGCCAGCTGGCGGGAGATCCGATCGCCTCGCTGACCTTTAATAAAACCGGCAGGATCACCGGCGCCTCCTGGAAGGAGTATATCGTGCCGTTCAATCCCTCCACGCTGTCGATCCGCGGCAGAGGCCAGGGGTTCATGCCGATCCTCGCCTACGGGCAGAACGGCGCCACCGCCGAACCGGGCAAGCAGAGTGTGCGTGTGACGATCACCGTGCAGCTGATCTTTGACAAAGTGGATCCGGCGGATGCCTTCATGGAGGACAAGGCATCTCTTTCGCCGACTAAGCTGGGAACGAATATCGCCAAGCTGGCGATCGCGAGCAACGGGGGACGGGAGGATCTGAGCGTGCAGAAGCAGGTGGAGGGCTTCATCGCCGCCCTGCGCAGTCCCTATACCCGGCTGGTGGAATTCCTCTGGGGGGAGATGGAGTATTGCGGTGTCCTCAACAATGTCTCCGCGCAGTATGTGATGTTCAACCTGCAGGGACAGCCGGTCAGGGCACATGTGAACCTGTCGATCCTGCACATGGACGATACGCAGGATCCCGATACGCTCGGCCCATGGCAGGATGCCTATGAGAAAGCATTCAGCGGGGACTCCCTGGATACGGTCAGGGGCTTCCAGACCGCGACAAATCTGATCAATCTGGGGTGAGCGATGTTAGATTACGAACAGATCAAAGGGGATTACGAGAGCTTCGAGAAGCCGGTCGTCATGGTCCAGGTGGGCGGCAAGGATATCGACGCGGACAAGAACGGGTTTGCGATCTCCAATATCCATGTCGAGAACACCAGCGGCTTCGAGGCTTCCGTGGCGGATTTCACGGTCTACAACACCTTTGATCCCGTTGGCAAGGTCTTCAAATTTGACAAGGTCAAAAAATATGTCCTGATCGGGTCCCCCGTGGTCATCTCGATGGGATACGGCAAGAAGGTGCGGGAGGTCTTCCGCGGTTTTATCAGCGCGGTGAACTTCGTCTACCGCAGGGACGAGATCCCGGGGATCGAGGTCCATGCGATGGACGTCAAGGGGATCATGATGGCCAACTGCTACGTCAAGCAGCTCAAGGCCGCCAGCTATTCCGAGGCGGTGAATGAGATCCTCAAGCAGAGCTTCTATCAGAAGCTGAAGGGCTCCGATAATGTCTTCGAGAAGATCGACGTGGCGGATACCCCGGATAAAAAGGAAGGGGGCGGCGGGCAGCAGGAGGCCACGGATCAGACGATCGAGATGGTGGCGGAGAGCGACTACGAATTTGTGGTCCGCGCGGCGAAGCGCTTTAACTATGAATTCTTCCAGTCCTCCGACACGATCATCTTCCGCAAGGCCAAGTCCGACACCGAATCTCTCATCGAGCTCTCGCCGGAGACGGGGCTCATCTCCTTTGAGATCGGCTATGACGTGACGGGACTGGTGGGGAGCGTCGAGGTGCGCAATACCGACCCCGGCAAAGCCAAGCTCGTGAAGTCCGCGCAGAAGCTGAAAAACAAGATGTCCACCGGCAACAAGGCCAAGCAGCTCGTGACCAAGCAGACCAAGGTCTACATCGACCCCACGGCGGCCTCCGTCAAGGACGCGGAGTTAAGAGCCCAGTATCTGCTCGAGGATATGAGCTACCGCTTCGGGACGCTCGAGGCGGATATTCTGGGTCTCCCGGAGATGATCCCGGGGAAGTTCATCGAGGTTAAGGGACTCGGCAACCCGGTGTCCAACAAGTTTTATGTGAGCAGTGTCACGCATTTCATGGAGGCGGAGAGTTTCTACTATACGCATATCTCGGGGAAGGCCTCGACATTGACGTGACCGGGAGGGAGTATGGCACTTTTTGAGATCGTAGACGAGATCACCAGGAAGCAGTTCGAGAAGACCGAGACCGGCGATAACCGGATGCAGGGCGTTGTCGTGGGCCAGGTATCCAAGAACTACGACAAGGACATGCCCGGGCGTGTCTGCGTGCAGATCGTCTCGAGAGACACGCAGGCCAACGAACTTCTGTGGGCCCGTGTGGCCATGCCCTCAAGCGGCGAGAAGTGGGGACACTACTTCCTGCCGGAGGTGGGGGATGAGGTGCTCGTCGCCTTTGAACAGGGCAATATCGAGCGTCCCTATATCATCGGCTGCATCCCCAAGCTCTCCGACCAGTTCTTAAAGAAATCGGTGGATGAGAAGAACCAGATCAAACGCATCGTCACCAGACACGGCAGCACGGTCTTCTTTGAGGACAACGCGGATGATCAGAACGGCGGCAAGGACAAGATCCGGATCATCACCGCCGGCGAGGAGCACAAGATCGAGTTCGACAATGAGAAGGACTTTATCCTCATCTCGGATAAGAGCGGCAAGAACAAGATCCACATGAAGACCAAGGAGGGGAGCGGCAATATCGAGATCCACACCGAGAAGAAGCTCTTCATCAAGGTCGGTGACAATATCAAGCTGACGCTCAACGGCTCCAACGGTACCGTCGAGCTCTCCGCGACCAAGGTGGTGGTCAAGGCCTCCGATTCGGTGAAGCTCCAGGCCAACGGCCGGATGGATGTGGCGGGCGGCAGCACGACGGTCAAGGGCAATTCCACCACCAAGGTGGAATCCAGCGGCCCCGTTACGGTGAGCGGCATGCCCATCAAGCTGGGATAAGGAGGAACTATGGCAGGCAGTTTTCTGGGGACCGGCATGAAATTCCCGCCGCAGGTGGATCCGGCTACCGGACGGATCATGACCGTATCCGATGCGCAGAGTGTCAAGGAGAGCATCTATCTGATCCTGATGACACAGCAGTCGGAGCGGTTCCTTCATCCGGAATTCGGGAGCGATCTGATGAACTACACCTTTCTGGATATGAACCGCACCGCGCTGTCCATGATGGCCAGGACCCTCTCGGACCGTCTGCTCGCCCAGGAACCGCGGATCGGGGAGGTCAGCGTGAGGACCGAGCAGCAGGAAAATAAAGGGATCCTGCTGGTCTCCATTGATTATACGATCCGACAGACCAACACCAGAGAAAACCTCGTCTTTCCGTTCTATCTGAATGCGGCGGAGGAACCCGAGGAGGAAGAGCCGGAGTATTATGAGCCAGAGATCATTGAAGTACAAAATTGACGGGCGGACCGCCAGGGATATCGAGAAGAGGCTGAAGGAACTCGCCTCCTCCTACACGCCGGAGTGGCATTTCCTGACGAAGAATCCGGATATCGGGTCCACGATCGGCAGGATCTACGCCTCGCAGATCCAGGAGAATATCCGTGCGGTGAACAATGTGCTGGACATCTACCACGCGGAGTTCGTGAATCTCCTCGACCTGACGCTCAAGAGCGCGGTCCCCGCGGGGAGCGTGGTCTGCTTCTACCCGGTGGATTCCGTTTCTTCCGGCACACTCGTGCCCAAGGGAACCCGGATCATCGCCGGGGAGACGAATGAGGAGGGCATGCTCGATCAGTCTCTGGTCTTTGAGACGGACCGCAATATCTATGTCACCACGGCGAAGATCACGGATGCCTTTCTCACGGACCGGGAATCGGATGTCATCGCTCCGGTCCTGGGGAATTTCGTGCCGACGCCGCTCTTTGATCCCGATACGGATATCGCGGAGAGCGGAGAGACGGAGGACGAGATCGGCGAGATCACCTCTTCCGAAGAGGAGACGCTGCAGAGCATCCAGCCCTTTATCCTGTTCGGCGAGCGGGAGAGTATCGGCAGACATGCTCTGTTATTGTACCATCCGGCGGTTTTTAACACACAGGAGGACTCCGTCTACATCCGTTTTGTTGAGGGGGAGCAGATCCTCCGGGGGATCGCGTCCGGGTATTACCGCTTCTGTTATCTGACGAAGAAGGGACCGGTCCCTTATGACGATTACCGCATCTGCGAGGACGGAGCTACCGTCCGGCTGATCCGTCATGACAAGGCATTGAAGACCAGACCCGGAGAGAATGACGAGCGCATGGATCTCGTGGTCCTGGAGGCCACCGGTCCCGTGACGGAGACGGCCACCGTAAGGGATGTGAAGATCTCCTGTGCCGGGGATCCGCATCCGCCTGTCTATGTGGGGGACGGCAGCAGTGATTTCCCCGCGGAGGAATTCGCGCCCTTTACCGATACGCTCTCCAATTTCGCGGAGTGCTATATCGGCGCGCAGGGGGATTTCGACAAGGCCGGCTGCCGCGTCACGCTGGATTTCCACCTCACTGTGCGGGAACATCCCATGGAGGTCCCCAAGGAACAGGCGGAGAGCGAGTTAAAGATCATCAAGAGAAAGGCCAAGGCGGTACGGGAGGAAGCGGTATCCGAGGCGTACGCGGACGAGATCTCGCTTGAGTATTTCAACGGGATCGGCTGGCGGCGTCTCAAGTGCGAGACGCAGATCGACCGGCTCTTTGCCGCCGAGAAGGCGGGACAGTACGAGATCTCCTTTATCTGCCCCGACGACTGGGGAGAGACGGAGAGCGGCTCCTATCAGGGACGGGTCTTGAGGCTGCGCCTCATGCGGTCGGACAACTGTTATCTGCGTCCCGCGATCCATCACTATCCGGTGATCACGGGCCTCACGATCTCCTACAGCTACAGGCAGCGCGAGGTGCGCCCCTATTGCATGAAGATGCTCACGGGCACCAGACTGGTCGATATCACGGCGAAGAGCCGTCAGGACGATATCTATCCCGTGTTCACGCCCTTTGAGTATACGGACGACGCGCTGTATCTCGGCTTTGACACGATGCCGGACAGCGGGCCGCTGGGGATCCTCTTCCGTCTGGGCGTCAAGACCGGACAGACGGGCGTGCGGTGCCGCTTTGAGTACAGCACGCGCAGGGGATTCAAGCAGTTTAAGGTCGCGGACGGAACGGAGGGCTTCACCCGGTCCGGGATCCTGCTCTTCATGCCGCCGTCGGATTTCCATGCCACGACACTCGAGGACAGACGCAGATACTGGCTCAGGATCGTCAGGGACAAGGCCCAGCATCCCGATGAGCGGGAGATCTTCCTGCCGCATGTGGAGGATATCCGCCTCAATGCCATGTCCGTCACCAATGCCGTGTCGGGGGATGAGGAGGAATTCTACATCGATGAAGTGGAACCGAACATGCATTTCTTCCTCGGAGCCACCAACATCCTCGATGCCGATGTATGGGTTAACGAGCGGGCCGATCTCTCCGGCGAGGAGATGCGCACACTCTTAAAGGAGCACCCGGAGGATGTCCGTGCGGAGTACGATCTCATCGGAAACATCTCCTCCCTCTTTGTGCGCTGGCAGGAGACGGAGCAGTTTGACAATCTGAGGGACGGGAAGGACGAGACGCTCTCCTGGAAGGATCTGCGCTGCTACCGGATCGACCGGCTGACCGGGGAGATCCTCTTCGGCGACGGGATCCATACGAAGATCCCGCGGGTCACGGACGATGTGGCTTTCCGCGTGCGGCTCAGGACCTGCGCGGGGGAGGCCGGCAATGTTCCGGTCGAGAGTATCTCCACGCTGCAGGAGGATTTCATCTTCATCGACGGCGTCGTCAATCCGATCCGTGCCTACGGCGGCAGCAATATGGAGAGTGTGCAGCAGGCGCTCCTGCGCGGGGCGGACCGCATCCATTCCAGATCGCGCCTTGTGAGCATGCCGGATTACCTCAGGACCATCAAGCGTTTCTCCGGTGTGATCGATAAGGTGGCGGGGATCACCGGACGGACGATCGACGGCCAGGAGAATCCCGCGGAGCTCTCCTTTGTCCTGCTCATGAAGGACTATGCCGACGGGGCCTTTTCTTTCCACCGGATCGAGGCGAAGCTCATGAACTATCTGCTGAGCGCCTGCGAACTCACCGTGGCGCCCCACCGCCTGCACATCGTGGAGCCGATCTTTGTCTCGGTCTCCGTGAGCGTGTGGACGGAGGTCATGAACATCGACGATTCCTTTGAGGTGCAGAATCAGATCAGGGATCTGCTGAACAGATATCTGGATCCGGTGACCGGCGGTACGGACGGCAGCGGCTGGGAGATCGGCGTGATGCCCAAGAGCTCCCAGATCCGCATGCGCATCTCCGTCCTCAAGAACCAGGCCATGATCCGCAAGACCTCCATCACGGCCAGTTACACCGACTGGGACGGCGAGCATGAGACGGATTTCTCCCTGCTGAAGATCAATCCGTTCATGGTCTGCATCCCGGGCGAACACCAGGTTCATATCCTGTACGACAGGAGCGAGAAGCATGCTGAGAATTGAAGAGATCCGTCCCAAGAGCTATGAAGAGAGGATGACGGAGGCGATCGCGCAGATCCCTCTGTATTCCGATGAGTGGACCAATTTCAACGTGTCGGATCCGGGTATCACGATCCTGGAGAACCTGACGGCGTTTACGGCGCTGCAGGCGGATTCGCTCTCGGACATCCCGTTCGACGCGAAACGCAGGCTCTTTGCCCTCGCGGGCTTTCGGCCGGCCAAGGGCCGCCCTGCCCGTGTGCTGATCAAGGCCGGCGGCTCCACTGCGGACCGGATGCTTCCGGCAAACAGCAGGTTCTATCTGGGCGGCATGGTGTTTGAGGCGAACCGGCCCGTCCAGCTGGGCGGCCATCTCATCGGGGTCTTCAGCTGCATCGACGGGCAGTTCAAGGATCTCAGTTTCCTCACGGAACGGGATATTCCCGTGGCTGCGGAGGTTTTCGGACCGGAGCCCAAGGAAGGGGATGCCCTGTATTTCGTCACCAATATCCTGCCGGAGGACATGAAGGAACTGATCTGCTTCATCACCATGACGGAGGGGATCGTCCGCAATCCGCTCGAGGACCGCGCGGAGAATGTGTTCGCCGGTCTGCGGTGGGAATGCTTTACGGAGGCGGGCTTCGTCGAGATCAAGGCCCGGGATTTCACCGGATGTTTTCTGACGGACGGAGAGATCCGGCTGCGCATGCCGGATCAGAAGCCGGTCGTCTGCGAGGAAGCGCCGACCAAGGGCTACTGTATCCGCGCCGTGCTGACGCGTGCGGCCTATGATGTCCCGCCGCGCGTGTCCGCGATCGAGAGCTTCCTCTTCGAGGTGTGGCAGAAGGATACTCTGGCGGGAAATGTCACCTTTGGCAGGACGGAGCGCATGCAGGTCTGCCATCCGCTCGCCGGATACGAGCACATCCTGGTGTTCGCCAAGGAGGAGAAAGGTTCCTCCTACCGCCGTTACGAGCTCTCCTACACCGGCGACGAGCCGGGGCGGATCTGCAAATACACGCCCGGGGAACGGGATCAGAACGGCCGCCAGAAGAACTTCACCATCGCCTTCGGCGGGAACGGAAGCGCGTATCGCCCCGCGGAGAAGGTCAAGGATCCGGTCCGCGTGATCCTCTACAATGATGATATCATGCGGCAGTATTCCATCGGCACGGTGCTCGGCTATGACGATCAGGAGATGGACCTGCCGGTGAAGTACATCGTGCAGGATTCCTTCTGCCTCATCGCCCGCAGGCGGGATGCGGAGGGTGCCTTCCTCTATGATTTCGTGCGGCCGGAGAAGCAGGGGGAGAACACCCTGTATTATCATCTGCTCGAAAATGACGGCAAGATCATCATCGTGGACGCCGGCGCCTATATCGGCGCGGACCTCTTCGTCGGCACCGTCGCCGTGACGGAGGGGGAGAAGGGCAATGTGCGTGCCATGAGCCGGTTCACCTGCGAGCAGAATGTACCCGGTGTGAAATGGTTTAATCCCGGCGCGGGGACCGGCGGTGCCTACCGGGAGACACTCGCCCAGCTGGGGGCGCGTTTCCGCAGGGATATCGACACGCCCTATACGGCCGTGACGGCGGCGGATTACGAGCGGATCGTCATGGAGACGCCGGGCCTGTGTATCAGAAAGGCCCACGCGGTGATCGATGAGGTCGAAAACCTCGTCCGGATCGCCGTGCTGCCCGGCACGGGAGAGGACTATCCGGCACTGTCAAATATCTATCAGGACGTGATCAGGGAACATCTGGAGGACAGGAGGCTCCTCACGACGAGGATCGAGATCCTGCCGCCGCAGTACGTGCCGATCCATGTGCGCGGAACGGTCTATGTGAAGCGGCATTACAACGATCCCCGGAGCGAGATCGAGCAGACCATCCGGGACGAGCTGGACGATGTCCGTTCCGACAGGCATTTCGGTGAAGTACTGGAATTCAACCGGCTCTTCCGGACGATCGAGGCGCTTCCCTGCGTCTCCTTCCTGTACGAGCTCACGGTGCTGCCCGAGGACCGTCAGCTGGCGCGGGTGGAGGATTCGGACATCTATCCGAGAGCGGACACCCTGTGCATGGCCGGGGAAATTCTTTTGGAAATTGTCACGGACGAACAATAGGAGTAAAATAGAATGGCTGACAAAGTTTACCGGATCGGGAAAAATCGTCTGGAACACGCCTGCATGGAGGGCATGAGCCTGACCGCGGGCGGAGAACTCGTCCTCGTCACGCACGACGAGGAGGGGAATCCGCTCCATGCGCATACGGTATTCCTGAAACTCATCGATTCCGGGACGGAGGACAGCGAGTGGGGCCGGCTCGTGTGCAGACAGAAGCACGAGCAGGATACCGCCGTGTATATTTATGCACTGGCGGTAAACGACGGAGACCTGTATAATACATTGGATGAGAGACGCCTGGAGGATGTCCTGGCGGATCCGGCATGCGCCAGAGAGACCAAGATCCGTTTCCTCAAGGACAGGGGGGCGGTCCGCAGCATCAATCACGAAGACACGCTGCTGTATTCCCAGCAGGGACGGTATCTGATCCTGGCGATCGATGTGATCGGAGAGGGCGAGGTCACGCTCTCGGGGATCAAACTGTACGCGCAGGGGGACAATTTCATGCAGACCTTTCCCGAGATCTACCGGGAGAGGGACGCGTTCTTCCACCGGTTCATGTCCATCTACTCCTCGGTCTACAATGACCTGCAGGAGGAGATCGACGACCTGCCGAAACTGCTGGATGTGGACACCTGTCCCGCAGGGCTCCTGCCGTTATATGCCTCCTGGCTGGGGATCGACTTATCCGGCGGCTTCCTGCCCGAGCAGGTCTGCCGGGATCTCGTGCGGGAGGGATATGAACTGTCCAAGCGCAAGGGGACGCGCTATGCGCTGGCCCGGATCATCGAGATCGTGCTGGGGGGCGAAGCGACTGTCCTCGAGCACAACACGATGCGCGGATATCTGCTCTCGGACAAGGCGCAGATCCCGGCCAATCTCAAAGAGGGCGGCGTGTACGATGTGACGATCCTGGTGAACAAGCCGATCAGCGAGACGCTGCGGCATCAGCTGATGTTTTTGCTGGATCAGTTCAAGCCCGTCCGTGCCAAACTGCATCTGGTGCAGCTCGACAGGAACGCGGTGGCGGACGGCAATTCTTATCTGGATATGAATGCGGCGATCCCGCGCGCGGCAGCGCCCACGCTGGATTCCGAAACATCCATGAGCAGCGCTCTGACGCTGGAATAGAAGAAGAGAGGAGAAAGGTTGCATGACGATTACGGAGACGCGTGAAGATGACGTGATCCGGCTCAGCGTGGAAGGACGGGTGGATACCAATACCAGTCCGGAGCTCCAGAACAGGATCCTGATGGCCTTCCAGAAGACCAACAATCTGGTGATGGATTTCGCTGAGCTGGATTATATCTCATCCGCGGGCCTCAGAGCATTGCTGCTCGGTCACAAGACCGCCAATTCCAAGGGCGGCCGCATGAGCGTGGTCAATGCCAACGAGGATGTCATGGAGATCTTTGAGGACACGGGGTTTGCCGATATCTTTTTCATTGAATAAGGCATGATCCTGTTCTCGGAGGTCACAAAGCGATACGAAGCGGCCGGAGCACCTGTCCTCGATCATTTCACGGAGAAGATCGATGACGGGGAGTTTGCCGTATTTACCGGCAGGAGCGGGGTCGGCAAGACGACAGCCCTGCGCCTGATACTCAGGGAGATCGAGCCCACGGAGGGGACGGTCTTTGTGGACAGACAGGACATCGGCAGGATCCCGCGGCATCAGATCCCCCTCTACAGACGGCGGATCGGGGTGATCTTCCAGGATTTCCGGCTGATGCAGGAAGCAACGGTATATGACAACTTAAGCATCACGGGGCGGATCCTCGGGAAGAGCGCCAAAGAGACGGAGAGCAGGATCATGCATGTCCTGTCCTTCCTCGGGATCGATCATTACCATAAGCGCTATCCGGCGGAGCTCTCCGGAGGCGAACAGCAAAAGGTCTGTCTGGCACGGGCGATCATGAACGATCCCAAGTTCCTCCTGGCAGACGAGCCGACGGGCAATCTGGATCCCGCGGCCAGCAGGGAACTGCTGCGGCTTCTGGAACTCATCCACAGACAGGGCAAGACTGTGATACTCGCAACACACGATATCAATCTACTAAATGAGGAGACGCTCTCCTGCCGGCAGATCGCGTTTCCGGAAACAGAGGGTCAGGAAGCATGAAGGACAGGATCAAATTTGTAACCGGTGTGCTTGCATGTGCGGGATTTGCGGCGACCATCTGCTGCTTCATCATGGGAGCCCCGCGCACCATTACGATCGTCATGCTGCTGCTCCACAGCGTATGCCTCATCGTACTGGCGTTTCTCTTCAGTGCGGACCGCAATGACTATACGGAGACCGACGAGCTGCAGCAGGAACTCTCCGCGCTGCGCGCCGAGGCGGATGCCGACAAGCAGACCATGCAGCGGGCGCTGGATGCCAGAGAGAAGGAACTCTCCGAGAAGGAAGAGCAGTTAAAGAGCCTCGAAGAGGATGTGAAGAGCAAGGGCGAGGAGATCGACCGGCTCGAAGCGGCCGTTAAGGTCGCCGAGGAAGAGGCGGATTTCGCCAAGACCGAGATCAACGATTTCCTGCCCAAGACCGATGAAGAGGTCAAACGGATCGATATCATCGCCGTGGCGAAGGGCACGATCGACGAGTTCTCGGCGGACGCGGCCAAGGCCGGGATCAATATGCGGATCTCCTCCGCGGAGGATTCGCTCTTTGTGATGGCGCAGCCCTCCAGACTGCGCATCATGTTCCGCAATATCATTGACAATTCCATCAAATACATGAACCGGTCCGGATCCCTCGTGGTCACCATCTCCACGATCGATGATGATATCTTCATCGTCCTCAAGGATACGGGAGAAGGTCTGGCGGAGGACGAGACTAAACATATCTTCGAGCTCAATTTCCAGGGCTCCAACAGGATCAGCGGCAACGGGCTGGGACTCACTCAGGCCAAGGCCATCGTGGAGTCCTACGGCGGCACGATCTACGGACAGTCCACACCCGGCAAGGGCATGGGGATCTACATCCAGCTGCCGACAAATAAACGGGAGAAGGAGACGTCATGAAAAAAGGTTCCAATCTGCTCCTTTTGATGATGGGCGTCTATCTCGTGATCGCCATCGTCATGCTGATCATCTTCGGCGGACCGCGCATCACAAAGAAGACCGTGGAGGAACCCGCCGCGCTCTCCGGCATGATCGCCGGGGATGTGTCCGACGGGAAGACGGCGGAACAGCCGGTTCAGGAGGAACAGCCGGCCGAACAGCCCGCGGAAGCCGCTCCGGCCGTGGTCATCAACGATACGGGCGCCGCGGAGGAGAAACCGGCGGAGGAACCCGCACCGGAAGCAGCGGAAGAGGACAATACCCCGCATTTCTACCTCTTCAAGGCAAATCATTCCAAGCTCGGTCTCAGGATCCGCAAAGAGCCCTCCCTCCAGGGGGAGGAGATCACCAAGATCCTGCCCGGCACCGAGGGAGTCGTGCTGGAGAGACTGGATGAATGGAGCAGGGTCGTGACGTCGGACGGCGTCTATACCGGCTATTGTTTCAACCAGTATCTGGCGCTGACGGAGATCACCGAGGAGGAGCACACGGCAGCGGTGGAGGCGGCGTACGCCAAGGCCGCGCAGGCGGCAGAGGAAGCAAAGACTGCGGAGGAAGCGGCTGCCGCGGAGGGGACCGGCGACGGCACGCAGGCGGCTCCCGCGGACGCTGCGGCAGCGCAGGCAGCCCCTGCGGGAGGGGATGCAGCGCAGACGACTCCTGCGGAACAGACGGGAGAGCAGAATGCAAATTGATGACCGCCTGGCCAAAATGAACCGGGAGAAAAACCGGAAGAAGCCCCCGCCGGATGAGGAAGACACGCTCACCTATGCCGAGCGCACGAGACAGGCGGATCTGAATAAGAGCAAGGGGGCGTTCGAGACAAAGACCTGGGAGGGGATCAACACCAGGGAGAACGTGTTTGACCGGACAGCGGTGTTCAGACCGTAGCGGTGGCGGCGGTACAGGCAGTTAAAAGCGGACTTGTTACAGGAAGGGGATCCGGCAGGTCGATATGGCAGCCAAAAAGACGAAAACAGAAGAACCGGATGTGAACTTGACAGAGCAGACCGCCGTGCCGGAGACGGCCGGGGCGGCTGAGGGAGCCGAGCCTTACGAGAGCTACAGCGACTACATGGATCACATCTTCCACGCCGTCAATGTGGCGATGGATCAGTACCTCTCCGAGATGAAGCTCGTTTACGCGGCGGGCAACGGCGGTTTCAAGAATGTGCTCTATCCCGATCTGGAGGTGGCCGGAGATCTGTGCCGGGAGAAATTAAACCGCTATGATCTCAAGGAGAAAGCCGCCAAAGAGAGCGCGCAGGCGGAGGACGGCGACGCCGCGGACGCCGCGGATGACAGCGGGATCGATGATGAACTCCTCGCACTGCTCGGCGAATTCGGCGCCGGCGATGAGGAGGAGAGCACATCCGGCTCCGGCGGGAGCGGATCGGGAGAGAATGCGTCCGCATCCGGCATGACCATCGCGGATGAGCTCGCACTGATCGACGCGCGCGCCGCGGCCACGATCGCGGCCGGGATCGACCTGCCCTTCTACAATCTGACAAAACGTCTTGAATTTGAACCTTTCACCCTGTTCTGCTTCGCCTGCGGCATCCTCTCTTCCACGCAGACGGACTATGCGGGGGTCTTCCAGATCATCAACGAGAACGGCTCGCTCTCGGCGCCCACGATCGAATCCGCCGCCAAACTCTACTTCAGCGACCGGTTCTCCATCACCAACGCCTACGGCGACATGTCCGCCTGTCTGGAGCAGCTGCTCCCGATCCTGCCCCTTAACGTGATCGGCAGCATGCCGTTCTCCACGGTGGTATCTCCCGACAAGAGGATCATCGACTTCCTCTTCGGACGCAATCCGATGCGCCCCGACGAGAACTACGACCGGTTCTTCTCGATGCTCACCAACGACGACAAACTCGATCCGATCCTCGCCAATGCGCCTGTTCTGGAGGCCATGGAGATCGCCTACGGCGAAGGAACGAGGATCTTCTACTACTACGGCGACGAGGGGAGCGGCCGCAAATTCTTCGTCCGCAAATTCTGCGAGAAGAATACGCTGCGCGCGATCACGATCAACTGCAAGAAGCTCTTCGAGTATGACTTCCAGTTCGTCAGCAGGGCGCTGTGGGCGGTCACCAGGGAGTGTATCCTGACCAGGGCCTGCTGCTGCCTGACCGATCTGCAGTACCGCGATGAGGAGAAGGAGAAATTCTTCGGCTACATGGATCTCGCGTTCTCCAAGCTCACCGAGAAGAACATCACCGTGTTCGCGATGTCCAAGCTCAACATCTCGATGAAGGAGATCACCAAGGAGACCTTTGCGGAGTTCGAGCTGCCCACACCCAGCACCACCGAGCGTTTCGAGTGCTGGAAGTACTTCGCCGAGAAGTATTCCTTTGACGAGGATGTGGATCTGCTGGAGATGTCCACCAAATTCGTCTTCACGGCCGGCAAGATCAAGGACGCCCTCGTCGAGGCGCGCAACCTGTCCGTCATGGACAAGGAGGAGGTGATCTCCCGGAAGAACCTCTTCAAGGGCTGCAACCGGCAGATGTCCTCCGAACTGTCGCAGAAGGCGACGCGCGTGGATGCCAAGTTCGGCTTCGACGACATCGTCATGAACCCCAGCCAGCGTGAGACGATCACGCACGCGATTGAGCAGATGACCTACAAGAAGCAGGTCTACGAGGGCTGGAATTACACAAAGAAATATCCCTACGGCCGCGGCCTGACCGTCCTGCTCTTCGGTGCACCCGGTACCGGTAAATCCATGATGGCGCAGGTCATCGCGCACGAGCTCAATCTGGAACTCTACCGTGTGGATATCTCCAAGGTCGTTGACAAGTATGTCGGTGAGACGGAGAAATCCCTCTCCATGATCTTCCGCGAAGCCAAGAAATGTAATGTCGTCCTCTTCTTCGACGAGTGCGACACGATCTTTGCCAAGCGCTCGGACGACGGCGGTTCCAACCAGGCTTCGGCCAACAACAAGACGGCCCTCCTGCTGCAGGAGATGGAAGCTTACGACGGCGTCTGCGTGCTGGCCACGAACTACAAGCACAATATCGACCCGGCCTTCTTCCGCCGGATGAAGTACATCGTCGAATTCCAGTTCCCCAACGAGGATACCAGAGAGATGCTCTGGCGGACCACGATCCCCAAGACGACACCGCTCGACGAGGACGTGGACATCCGTTATCTCGCGGAGAAGTACGAATTCGCCGGCGGTAATATCAAGAACTGTATCCTGAACGCCGCGTTCCTCGCCGCAGCGGATCCCACCGCCAACGGCAAGGTCTGCATGCGGCATTATCTCAATGCGATCAAGTACGAATACGTTAAAGTCGGCAAGGTGTTCACCAAGTCGGATTTCGAACCGTACGCCGACCAGGTGGGACTCGCCTGAACCGGGGCACCGGAGCATTTCACGGAAAACGGGGGATGATGAGAAAATGGATAAAGACAGACTGATCCTGGAATTTGCAGATAAGGAGATGGGAGAGATCCTGATCACGAAGCCGACGACCGAGATCCTCTACCGCAACCGGGCGATCGGATTCACGGATGAGGAATGGGCGCACTATGTCGCACGCGGGCTCAAAGACCTCGTGGTGGAAGAGGATACGGAGTGGGAGATCACGGACAAGGAGGCCGGGAGAAGGCTTCGCGTGCATTCCGACCGCTATGCGCAGGACGGGGAGGAATACATCCTGCATCATGTGTATGATGTCAGCGACGACTACAATCTGATCCGGGAGCTGTCCGCCTATTCCAAGGAGCGTCAGCAGATGGTGAACTTCCAGAACGAGATGCTCGCGCATATCAGCGGCTCGCTCACGGACTGTCTGCCGATCATCATGCGGTTCCTGGATGTGGAGGAATGCATCCTGTGCGTGGACCGCAAGAACTGCGTGGATTCGTATCAGACCGTGAAAGGCTCCGACGGGATCAGCTTCCGCAGGGAGGAGTATCATGGGCAGTTTGATGCGCCCAGAGAGAGCCATGTGATCACCGATGACGATAAGGACTATCTGTGCTACATGAACGAGACCACGCGCAACGGCCAGCGCTTCGCACTCTATATGCCCGGAGACATCGACGACGAGTGGGACACCTTCCCCATGCACTTCAATGTGATCCGCCTGTTCGTCGAGAACATGCTCCTCGAGGAGGAGATCGTCTACGAGAGCGAGCATGACCATCTCACCAAGATCTACAACAAGGGCAAGTATCTCTCCATGCTGGAGGATTTCTTCCCGAAATGCGAACGCATCGCCGTCTTCAATATGGACGTCAATTATCTGAAACGCCTCAACGATTCCATGGGGCACGAGGCGGGGGACAAGCTCCTCCAGAAGGCGGCCAGGAGTCTGATGGCCGTGGAGCGCGACAATGTGGCGGCGTATCGTATGGGAGGCGACGAGTTCCTGCTCGTGGCCTGGGATGTCAGCATGCAGGAAGCGGAGGAACTCCTGCGCAAATGGCATGAGGCGCTCGATACGCTCAACAAGGAGGACGACGGCATCGAATGTGTCATCGCCTGCGGCCTCTCCTACGGCGGTCCGGGACATGATCTCGAACAGGTGCTGAAGCTGGCCGATGAGCGCATGTATGCGGACAAGGTGGCGATCAAGAGAAAACGCGGAGACGATCCGGACGCGCGGTAAAGCGGCGGTCCGTACAGACAGCAGAACAGGGCGCAGATGCGCCCGGGGAGCGGCAATGCTCCCGGAAAGGGGGAACCATGGGCAACCAACCGGCTGATGGCCAGGCACTCGAAACACGGATGCGGCAGCAGGTACACAGGAACGAGAGGCTCTATTCCGGCGATACGGTCCCCGGACAGCTCAATGTCGATGAACTGATCGTCAAGACCAGTTTCACGACCGACGGCGGTGCGTACATCGACGGACAGATGCAGCAGCACCGTCAGGCCCGCGGTGTCGGTCCGCTCAGGACGCAGACGCAGGTGCTCGCCCAGCAGGAGATCGACAGGATGCAGCCGACGATGACGTCGCTGGGCCTTTTCAGACGCCGTTATACGCCTGCGACCGCGACGATCAATGACTACCGGATGCAGCAGCTGGAGGGCGAAGTCTCGACGGAAGCCATGCAGCATGCGACGCAGAGAAAGAGCGAACTCGCACCGCTCTCCCGCAGGGAGCGCAAAGCGCGCAAGGAGGAGCTGGAGGCGCCCGAGAAGCAGGCATTTACGCTCGCCAAGGCCAATGTGACCTCGGATTTCGTGGACAAGACAGTCGTCACGAGCGCCTGGGCCAAGGAGCATGTGCTCGACAAAAAGGTCAAGATCCACAAGGAGGACGGCAGTTCACCCGAGCTGACGCAGGAGGCGCTTCTCAAGGAAGTGCTCCGCAGCGGCGACTGCTCCAATCTGGAAGTGCTCGATCCCGTATTGCGCAATCTCGCCGCCTGCAAATACATGGAGGGGATCAGCATCAGTACGGTTCCCGCCACGCCGGCGGATGCGGTGAACGCGCTGTTCAAAAAGGACGGCGTCTCCGCCCTCATGAACCCGCTCTTCCGCATCGGCCTCTCGATCCTGGCCAAAGGCGGAACACTCTCCGGCGGTGTCCTCGCCGGCAAATCGATGGATTTCTACGCGGAGATGGAGGATCTGTGCAACCAGCGCATCATGAGCGCCACGATGTACTCTGCCCCCACGGCGGACCAGTCAACGGATGCCGTTCAGAGGAATCATGAATCCCAGGTCTTCATGGCCAAGAATCTCCTCATGTGCCATCTCGGCAAACTGCAGCAGATCGATACGGCCCCCAATGTGCTGACCGGCGACAAGATCGTGCGGGAGCGGGACTGGTCCCACGGCATGGCGACCGCCTTTGCCCACTGTTCCCGTATCGCCGTGTCGCTCCCCTCCGTCACCGGCGGTGATTCGGATATGGTCAAGGGTCTCATGGGGAGAAAAGAGGGACAGCGCGGCGGATTCACAAGGCGTCCGATGGCCACCCATTCCCTGACGCGCAAGAGCAAGACGAAAGCCGGTTCCAAACTCGTGGAGATCAAGGCCAAGCCCACGAGCATGATCGGGCAGTACGGCATGAACGTGGCCGTGGGCGGCCTCGGCAACGAGGGCGTACCCGGCGAACAGGGACAAAAGCGCCGGATCAAGAATGACGGCAGCGGCGGACATATCTACATGCATATGGAAGAGGGCGACAGCGGCACCTACACCGGCTATCTCGTGGGCTTCGAGAGCGATGCGCCCGGGGTCTACAATCAGACGGGACATAAGCACGGCGCGGGCAATCCGGAGTTCATGTCGAGCTTCGGGGGCCTCAGGACGGACGAGATCGGCGACAAATACGGCGGCCGTGTGGCGGACTGCTCCGGTTTCAACGGTGATGCGTTCGAACAGATGCTCACCGATTTCGATCACCGTTTCCGCGCTCTCCAGATAGAGGCCTATACGAACACCGGTAAGCAGGGGCAGGCCAAGATGGCAGAGCTCATGCAGGTCTGCGATCTCTTAAGCGGTGCGCAGATGACGGACGAGCAGCTGTGCTTTGTGCTCGGGGTCAATGACCTGACGCAGCTCGGCGGTCGTTTCGCGGCTCCGGCACAGCACTGAGTAACGGCGGCACGTTTCCCACGGATCGGAGGTACATACTATGTTGGAACTGATTCAGATCACACCGGACAATGCGATCGCTTTTACCCACCTGATCAAAGAGGATGTCTATCTGTATGTGGCGGATCCCGCCACCGTTTCGATCGGCATCACCGACGACAAGATGCCGGTGGCGGCCCTGCTTGTACGCGCGGCGGATGACGGATCGAGCGAGATCCTCTCGATCTGCGTCGATCACGAGTACCGCAGACAGGGGCTGGCGACCGAACTGCTCATCCGGGCGGCGGACTATCTCACACAGGATATGGAGGTCAATCGTCTGAACTGCAGTTTTACCCTGCGGGACGGCGATGACAGCTTCCTGGGCTACCTGAAATATCTGGAATTTGAGATCAATGAGGTACCCGGCGGCTGCTATGTGACGACCTTTGGCGAACTCAGACAGCTCAAGGAGCTTTCCGGCCCGGCCGGATCATGCATCCCGTTTTCCGAGCTCACGACGATCCAGAAGAAGCAGTTGAAGGACGGCGCCATGGATGTGAGCGACCTGCTGGAGAACGATTCCATCGAGCCCGATATGTCCGCTTTCCTGCTCGATGGCAATGTGATCCGCAGTTGCCTGATCTTCACAAAGGACGAGGAGGATCCGGATGCCTACACGATCGCTTGGAGCCGGAATACCGGGAGCCCCGCGGATATGCTCTATCTGCTCAGGTACGCGCTGAAAGCGAGCACCGCGGCGGATGAGGTGAAACTCTATGTCCCCGTCCTCAACGAGCGCTCCGAGCGGCTCGCGGTCGGGATCCTGGGAGATAAGGGCAGGAAGATCGAGACGAGCTACGAAGCAAAACTCTCACTCTTTACCGGGGAAGAGGAGCAGCCGGTCGCATGAGAGGCCTCGCTGCCGTCGGAGCGATGAAACTCTCCCTGCTCCTGCGGGACAGGGTGGAGGCGGAAGTCTTTGACCGCTATGAACGGATCCTGTCACGGGACTGGCCACAGGTCGAGATCGCGGAGGCGGAGGAATGGCTCTGCGATCCGGATGCTTCGATGGAGGAGGATGAGACCGCAGATCCTGTCGTCATCGCGAGACTGATGCGCACGGCAGGATCGAACGCCGTGGCGCGTACGCTGCTGGAACTCCTGGCCTTGCGCGAGGTGGAAGCGCAGACCGGAGAGGTACTGGAGATCGTGAATCCCGGCAACGGGAGCGGCGTGACGCTCCTGACGGCCGCCCGCGCGGCCGGCTATACCGGTGCGGTCGAGGATGCGATCCCGGCCATGCTGGATGCGGAGGAAATCCTCCGGTTTCTCATCGGGATCCCGGAGAAGACCGCGGATCGTTTCTACTGTGATATCTACCGGCCGGATTCCTATCTGTACGGGATCCTGACCGGACACACGATCGCCGACCGGGGCTATGCCGACTTCTCCGAGACAGGAGAGCCCTCTGACGAAGCGCCCGCCTGCTACGGGATGGAGGAGGAGGTCAAAGCGCTCGCCGGACAGCTGAGCGTCGTCCTGAAAAAACAGGGGGACGGCAGTATCCGACAGCCAGTCACGGTGCTCGTCACCGGGGAGCATGAGAGCGGACGATATACCGCGGTGCGGGCAATGTCCCACGGTCTTTCCCTGCGGCTTCTGTCCGTGGAGCATTCCTATCTGCTGGGGACAGAGGAACCCAAGGAGGTCCTGCGCAGACTGGTGCGGGCCTGTGCGCTCGAGGAACGCTGCCTCGTGATCCGCCATATCATCCCGCACAAGGATACCGTATTTCTGATCGAACGCCTGCAGCAGCTCTACGGCAGGCATTGCCATACCCCGCTGTTTCTGCTGACGGTGCCGGAGGTGAAGCTCATCCCCGTTCTCAGGGGAGATCATCTCTCCATGCGCATCCCTGCCGGCGATACGGCTTCCATGGCCCTGTGGAAGGGATATCTGCCGAAGAAGCTGAAGAAACTCGCGGAGCCGCTCGCCTCCAAGATGCATCTCACCGCCGGGCAGGTGCGCCGTGTCACGGCGGCACTATCCACCATGGAGGCCGTTGGCGGATCGCCGGACGAGCGGTCCATCTGCCGTTTATGCTATGAGGTGCTCGACGACGGGCGCTATGATAATGTGAAGCGCGTGGAGCCGGGCTTCACGCTCGATGACCTGAAGATCGATGCGCATAACCGTTCGGTGCTCACGGACATCTGCCATCAGGTGGAGCTCAGGCACCGGGTCTATGATGACTGGGGACTGAAGAAACGCTATGCCTACGGGCGCTGTGTCTCCGTGATCCTGGCGGGCCCTCCGGGTACCGGCAAGACGATGACGGTCCATGCGCTGGCCGGGCAGCTGGGGCTCGAGCTGTATAAGGTCGATCTCTCGCAGATCGTGGACAAATACATCGGCGAGACCGAGAAACGTCTGGAGGAGGTCTTTACCAGAGCGCAGAAGAGCAACATGATCCTCTTCTTTGACGAGGCGGACGCCGTCATGGGCAAGCGCAGCGAAGTCAAAGAGGCCAAGGACAAATATGCCAACACCGAGATATCCTTTATCCTCCAGCGGATCGAGGAATACGACGGGATCGTGCTGCTTGCCACCAACAATCTGCAGAATATCGATCAGGCCTTCATGCGCCGGATCCGTTATGTGCTATCCTTCCAGCTCCCGGATAAGGAGACGAGAAAGGAGATCTGGAGGAGCGCCTTCGGCGAGGATGTGCCGGTGTCCGATGATATCGATTATGATTTCCTGGCGGAGAAATTCGAGCTTTCCGGTGGCGAGATCAAGAATATCGTGCTGAATGCCGTCTTTTACGGCGCGTCCGAAGTCGGCGAGGTGGCGATGCGGCATATCATGAAGGCCGTCTACCGGGAGAACACCAAGCTCAAGCGGATCGCCTTTGACGGCGATTACGGCGGTTACGCCTATCTGTTGCATGACTGACGATGATACGCCGGCCGAAGGCTGTTCCGTCGCGGGCAGGGAACAGTTCGTTCCGCTGGGATGCAGTTCGTGCCGTGTGAGCCTGACGGCGGTGACAGTGTGATATGTTGGGATGTGTGAACCTGTGTATCAGCGGATACGGAACAGGAGGAGACGATGACAGGGGGATATGTGAAGACAGGGAAATACGAACGGGAAACGGGGAGTGTTCAGTCCCGATACATGAATGATGCTTCCGTCCGGGAGAGCACCGGTACGTTCGAGCCTGCCGGGGCTCCGGAGATCCACGAGAGCGTCTCCTACGGCGAGGATCAGGGCGGCTTACGGGATGCGTTCCGGAGGAGATTCGGGAAAAAGAAGACCCCCGAGGAGGAGAACGAGGAGCGTCTCTCCGGTTTTGCAAGCAGTCTGTCAGACAGCGAGATCGCGAATCTCTCGATCAGCGGACCCAGCATGCAGCAGGCCGTCCGTCATAAAGGCACGGAAACGGCAGGAGGCAACGTGCGGCTGGATGTGGACAAGACACTGGATGTATCCGGCATGGGGGATGTCCGTCGCGATGAGGAATTACGGTATCAGGAGTTCCTGAACAGTGCGGACGCTCCGCGGGCCCTGGCTCAGGATCCCACGATCCGGGCACGAGCGCTGGGCGGCTTTCTGACGCAGGCCAGGGCTAACATGGCGCAGGGCTCTGCCAGCGGGGATGCATCAATGACACTCTCGGCGGCATTCCGAGGCAACGGCCCGGAGATGAAAGGGTTCTCCCAGTTACTCAGAGCATCGATACCGGAGCGGACCATGAACGGCCTGTATCAGTTCGGACAGCTTGGCATGGATGGGGTTGACGCGGGAAAACTGGCGGAGGCGCTTTCCTACAAGAAACGGATGGGTTTGAGGGAAGCCGATATGATGAGCAACCCGGATTTCAAACAGGCCAATGATGTACGGGAGGGTGCATATGGCATCATCCAGGCGATGGTAAACGATGAGAATTCCGAGACCGGTGCTCTGCTGGATGAAGCACGCGGGGTGTTTGACGGATCCATCGTCACCGATGAGGACCAGATCTCCGGACAGTTGATGAACCTGTTGATGAACCGTGCGATCACACCGGATCTGTCGACGATGGCGAGGAGCCGACAGGCGTCCGCGCAGGCTGCAGGACTTGAGGATCCGAAGAATCAGGCGGCATTTGACGCGGCAAAGAGGACGGAGATGTACAGCAACGCACTCTTGGCCGGAGCGAATTTACACCCCACAAGAGGACTAGCCACCAATGAGCATCAGGGATTTATGACCTCTTTGAAGAAGAGATTTGCCAGAAAGAGATCATGATACACATAGAAAAGGAGAGACTATGGCAAGACAACTACTGAAAAACGAAGCAGCTGAGCAGGAAGCCAATGATGTAGCGTTCAAATTCATGAATTCCGCCGATGTGGTGGGAGACATGAAACGCGCCTACACGGGACGGCTGGATCGTGTGCGGCTCCACGATGATGACTCGGCGGATGCCAAAGTCTCTGCGGCCGGCCGGGACGGGATCGCGAGCGGCAGCGACATCTATCTGAAAAAGGGACTTTTGAGCGACTCCGCTCCCGAGACCAAGGGACTCATTGCTCATGAGATGACGCACATCATGCAGCAGTCCGGCGGAGAGAGCACACAGGAATCCGTCTCCTACGGTGAGGAACAGGGCGGCATCCGGGACTGGTTTAAGAGCAGATTCGGGAAGAAGGAGGAACCGGCAGCACCGAAAGGGGGTGCCAGACTCAGGCGCAATATTGCCAATGACGAGGCATTGACCGCATTTGCCGGCAGTATGTCAAAAAGACAGATCCAGAATCTCGAGATCAGTGAGCCGACGCTGCAGACGGCAATCGCGCACGGACCGGAGCGAGGGGTGACGCAGGAACAGATTCAACAGGCAAGCGATAAGGCGGCGCAGAGCGGATCGATCGAGGATATGACGGCGCTCGAAGGTCTCTATCGACCGAATTATACCGCGAAGTTCTCCGGACTTTCCGGTCAGGCTCTCAGCGATGAAATGAAATGGCAGGACTTCATTGCACCGGATATCGGCACGCAGGCAGGCATGGTCAACAGAGAACTGGCACATGATCCGGCGATCCAACAGCGGGCGCTGAACGAGTTTATCGGGACCAAGAATGCCGCCATGAGAAAACACGGAGATGAAGCCTCACAGATGGCCGAGATGCGCAATGACGCGGGGACCCGTGGGATAGCGCATGTGCTGACCGGATTGATGCCGGAGAATTTTCTCGATGGTATCTATCAGTGGGGCAAGATCAGTACAAATGGCATGGATACGAAACGGATCGATGAAGTATTCAAGAATCCGGACGAGATGCAAAAAGACATGACAGCGGACTATGTTACGGATGCCATGAAGATGTCCAGTGCCAGAGATGTCGGTATGACGCTGATCCAGGGAATGGTAGACAGAGAAGGTTCCGAGGTCGGGGATATGCTTGCACGGGCTAAGCCGGTGTTCGAGGGAACGGCGGTCGATACGGATGATAAGCAATCCGCCATGCTGATGAACATGTTGATGAACCGGGTGATCACCCCGGCAGTGAGCGGTATGGCGGGACAGGAAACAGATGCGGCGACCGAAAAGGGGATTAGGCAGTACAGCCAGTGGATGATGAAGGCTGCGGATATCGATCAGAAAAAGGGTGCTGATGATAAGCATGCGGGATTCATGCAGACTCTTAAGAGACGCTTCCATAAGAAATGATCCGCGATGATCATCCGGCAGGAACCAGGGCACCGGCCGGAGCACTGTAAAGGGAGGAAAATCCATGTCTGTCACACATGTCAAGATGGTCAAACCGCACGAAGACCAGATCTATACAAATCGGATACAGGCCTCTCCGCAATGGCAGGAGTTTCAGGATACGATAGACCGCCAGATCCGGTTCGGTACTTCCGATATCTGGCAGGAACAGGAGCGGTTCGAGAATGAACTGGCCAGGCGCGATGCGATGGCGAGGCGGGAGACGCCGGCCCCCGTGGTGCAGGCGCAGGTACCGCTGCAGGTGGCACCCGTCATGGATCCGCCCCCGGAACCGGAGCTCTCCGGTAAGGATATGCGCAGCAAGCGCAGGCAGGCCAAAAAGAACATCGAAAAAGGAAAGAAGATCCAGAGGAACGTGACGGCGTATACCGTACCGATCCTTGCGTCCGAGTCGAAGCGGGCCGAAGAGCAGAGAACGCCGTATACGCCTGTGCCGGATGAGAACGTCTTTGCCAGAGTGTCTTCTTTATCCTTCAATGCGTATGAATTTACGCCGGAATTTGTCGGAGAGCATTTTGAGGCGGTGTTTGGCAAATACTCCGATATGGCGCGTTTTGACGAGATGTATTCCAACAAGGAGTCCGCTGCGTATCAGGCGCTGGACGATGCGCAGAAGGTACGCGCCGACGTCCTCCTCATCATCTTCACAAAGATGCATGACGCCTTTGTTTCCGCACTGCACTCGAACGGATTGAAACTGAACGAGGACGGGGGTGTCTCTCCCGATCCCAATGCGAATATCGAGGCAGATAGGGCGGAAAACGAGATCAAGGTGCGCATACTCAAAGACGAGATCCTTGATTCCGCGCAGACCGCGGAGCGCGTACTGAACAAGAAAGTGGACGATATGTTCACACCTCCGCCCATAACGGACGGGATGATCACCATGCAAAGAAACATGGCGGATACGGTCGACATGAATCTGGGCTGCCGCAGCGTGGAAAGCTATCGGATGGTCGGTGATCTCCAGACCTATATCGAAACAATGAGATCGCGGCTCACCGGAGATGACGCGGATGACAGGGCGGACACAGCGGACAGGATCCTGGTGAATTATGTCTCGATCGTCCAGAAAGCGGATCTGCTCGCCGCACGGTATGCCGCAGGGAGCGAACGGCTGCAGGACGCGGACGACAGCAGCCTGGTCGTGAAAAGGGCCAGGCAGCAGGCGGAGGAGATGCGTACGCAGTACGATCTCTTAAGCCGCAGACGGGAGATGATGGAGCATTGCGTGCAGCATCTGCTCGAGGGAAAAGAAGTCAGTGACGCGGAAGCGATCTTCCTCAAAGAGAAGTATCAATATGACGGAGCCTTTGCACAGAAGCAGCAAAGAGACTTCGATTCCGCCACCTGCTATAAGCGGATCTATTCTTCCCGGCGTGCCGCCTACGAAAAGGCGGTCGGGTCCGTCTTTCCCGATGAGGACAGCGCCCATTATCTCGACGGTACACGCGGGCGCATGATGATGCTCATGAAAGTCGCGGAGAGTGACGCGGATGAGGAAAAACAGGCGGAAGCCACCGAGCACAACGAGGCCATAGTGATCCTCGCCAAAGAGATCGATATGCTGGAGGAGGGGAGGAAGGCCCATCCTCGTGACCCGGGTGCTTATTCACAGATCGAGGATACCGTCGGCAGGGATCTCTCCGAACTGCTGCCGCCGTTATTGGATAAGATCATGAATTTTGATACCAGACGGCTGAACGGGGCGAGCGATGAGGAACTGCTCGCGATGCAGGAGGAGATCATCGATCTCAATCTCGCCGGACAGATGGTCACGGATCTGGCCAAATACAACGTCTCCTCCGAAGACCGTGTCTCGATCCGCGACCGGTATCTCGGGAAACCCAGGGAATTGCCGGAGGGAGCCACACCGGAGCAGAAAGCGGCCTATGACGAAGCGATCGTTCAGTTTCACAGAAAAAGCGCGATCTTCGGTGCCAAGTGCACGCTGATCCAGGGAGCGATGATGCAGGCGAGGAGTGTCGCTGTCCTGCATGCCCAGAAAACGGTGCAGCTGAAACCGGAGGATATTTTTTCCGCCGGGGAGATGAATAAGGTCGGCAGCCAGCTGCAGGGAGATACTCCGCAGGAACAATGCAGAAACTATTTCGTTAAATACTACGGAATGGGGCAGACACAGATGGATGGCGGTCTCACAAGGCTCATGAACGGCAGCGATATCAAACAGTATGTGCTGGCGCATCAGAGTACGGAAAGAGAGGCGGCACACGAGGAGATCGTCGGCCGGCTGGATGATTTAAATGAATACATCGAAACAGAACTGTCAAATCTGAGGAAAACGGACCCCAAGGCATCGGTGGAGGATGCGGTCAAGGCTCTCATTGACCGGCGGAACGAGGTGCTGCCGGTGCTGACCGCGGAATTGAATTCCGGGGACATTTCCGATGAGGAAGCAAGAGAACTCCGGGCGGAGATCGAACGGATACAGCTTGAGCTCACAGAGATCCGTTTCATTCAGCCTCTCACGAGAAATTATTTCACCCTGGCCGGATCCGAGAAACCTCTGATCTCCGAATCGATCTTCCGTTCCTATCGCTCCTACGAAGAATCGGATGCGGCACGCATGCTGACGGAGGATGAATACAAAAAAATGCTGGAGCAGCTTGCGGCGGACGCCTTTTTACCGGAGAATGCCACCGATGAGCAGGTGAAAGGGGCCAGAGAAGAACAGCAGAGAGGACTGCGCACCTATTTCGAGACGCTCAAGGTCAATTACAACCGTATGGAAGAATTATTCGGGATCGGGGCCGAACAGGATCTGGTCTTTCTCATGGAGCATCTGGAAGAGATCGACAGTCTGGGAGGCAATATCCAGGTGGATTACGGTCTGCTGAAAGGCGATAACGGCGTATTGGATATGACCGATCCGGGAGATGTGCGCCTGTTCCATCAGGTTGCGTATTTCGGCGGTCTGTCCACGGGCATGAAGGCATTGCGCGGGATGATCGGCAGTGCGGCGCAGATGGGGGATTCCGGAGACATGCAGGTCACCATGGAGATCCTGCACGCTGCGCTGCTGGTTGGTGAAGATTCCAGACAGTATCTGATGAAGAACCCGCTGGTTCCGGCACCTCTGGAACAGAAGCAGGGTGCGGCTTAAACGGTTCGGTTAAGGAGGAAGACGAGATGGAATTTTTGGTCGGGATCGATCAGAATAACTGCAGATACTATCAGGATTATCTGCCGATGATCATCCGCAGGGAGTTTCTGGCGGATGAGTCGGTGATGTTTTTCGGGATCGATGAGGACGATACGGCCTGCGGCGCGCTGGCGCTGAAACTGCGTGTGCCCGAGGCGGAGCTCATCTGGATCTATCTGGCGGAGGACTATCGCGGCCGCGGCATCGCGCAGCGGAGCCTTTCCGATCTGATGTCGAGACTACGTGATCAGGGCTTTGACCGGCTGGTGACGGGGGAGACACAGAGCGGCGCTTCCACGGGAGCTTTCCGGGCACTTCTGGATTCTTTCCCGATCACCTATGAGGAGACGGAATCCGCGATCGCCTATTCCACGCCGGCACAGCTGCAGCAGGTCAAGGAACTCTCCGGCGCGGCAAAGAGCAGTGTGGCGCTCGCCAAGGTCTCGGGCGGGGCACTCACGTCCATCGAGCAGGCGGCTGTGGCGAGCGGGGATGATCTGGTCACTTTTCCGATCGAACGCAGTGACTATGATGAGAAGCTTTCCTGTGTCTACATGAAGGGCGGCGAACCGGCAGGCCTCCTGCTGGCATACCGCTCCGCGGGCAAGATCGCGACCATCAATTATCTGTATACGGTCTCCCCCAATCCGGAGGCGGTGCTGGATATGATGCGGTTTTTCGTCGCACAGGCGGTCTCGTCCGGGGATCTGGCATTTGTCCGCATGATCCTCGTGAACGAAAATCTGCTCGGCTTCCTGGAAAAGAGAGCCGGTGTCAGAGTGATGAGAGGCTTCCGGGCGACGGTCGATCTGGCCTATATCGACCGTATGAGGCGTAAGGCACAGTTAAGACTTTCCTTCTGGGAAGAGGAGAATGCGGGATAACGTGATGCGGAAAAGATTTTTAAAATCTCTGACGGCGCTGTTTCTGGCCGTGTTCCTGCTGACACCGCTTTCCGTCCATGCGATGACGGCGGCGGAGAAAGCGCAGCTCAAAAAGGAAGCGGTCGAAGAAGCGATCGAGGCGATGAACGGGATGTTCCCGCCACTGGAGGGCAAGCTCGTGATCGAGGGTCCCGGACAGATCGGCTATACGCTCACGGCCACGACGGAGATCGAAACGCCCAATCCCGGGACGCTCAACTATGTCTGGACCAGGTATTATATCGTGAAGCATGAGAACGGTGACGGTGATGTGGAGGAGGAGGAGAGATCCAAGGTCGTCGGCCGCAATCGTTCCTATGTACTCAAGATCAAGGACATCGGCTGCCGGATCTCCTGCTCGGTCACCGCTTCCAACTGCAGAGGCGAGCTGCTGGATTTCCTGGATGAAGAGACGAACGGCGGCGAGCATATCCACCGCGCCTATGTCCCGAAGCCTCCGGAAGAGTTCTCAATGGAATGCGAACTCCTCGTCGACGACGAAGGCGAAGTGACCTATACCGTCATCATCCCGGAGGCAAAGGGCTGTGAATACAGCTTTGACGGCGAGACCTGGAGCGGCTACAACACGCTGAACGAGGTGAAACCCGGCACAACGATCGAAGGCTACCGCCGTTACATGGAGACGGACCTCATCGAACAGAGCGAGGCCACCAAGTCGGAGATCACCGTTCCCACACGGCCGGTCGAGACGAAGCTCGTCGTCAACGCGAACCAGGCCTCCGCGGAGGAGCAGGCGGCGGCCAAGGAGGCGATCCAGGAGGAGCAGCAGGCGCAGGCCGATGCCGCCTCGCAGAGCAACGAGGAGAAAGCCGAAGCCGTTAAGGAAGCGAACAAGGCAGCAAAAGAGGAGGCGAAAAAAGCCGCCGCGGCCGCTGCCGCCGAGGAAGCAAAGAAGAATCCGCAGCCCGCCGCGGATGCGGCAGCGCAGGAGGATGAAACGGCGCTCGCGGACGCCGGGGAGGAGACAGGCGAAGAGGCTGCCGGGGAAGAGGTGACCCCGGAGGGCGTGCTCGCCGGCACGGAGGAACTCCTGCAGGAGGCGGGGGAAGAAGGAGAAGGACTTTATACGGATGAAGAGGCGGAGAAAGCGAAGTATTTCTCCGATATCCGGCTGAAGCTGATCATCGTCGTCGCCGTCTGCTGTCTGATCGTACTGGGCGGTTTCGGGCTGCTGATCGCGGCGAGTGAACGTGACAAGGGTTCATTTTTGGAAGAATCTGACGCATCTGATGATACAGATGTTGCCCCAAACGCTTAAATCGTATATAATACATATGTTTTGCGCGTGAAAGGGACGGGCGATACGCCTGTACCCGGTTTTGTATTGGAGAAGAAATCTATGGCGAGACGATGGATCAGTATTCTGCTCCTGATTCTGCTCTTGTTTCCCGTGGGCGTATTCGTCACCGCGGGCGGCAATGTGATAGATCCGGGAGCGCTGGAGCGGGCCCAGGCATACATGGCCTCGGAGGGGACGGAGGACACTCCCGTCACCAAAGCGAACGGTTCTCCGTTCAATATCGCGTATGTGGACATCGATCCGTATCCCGCGACGGGCGAGATGCTCTACCGGTTCATCGAACAGCTCGATGCATCCGGCTGGATCACACTCAACGAGGAACTGCCCTTTGACCCTGCCGATACGGATGCCAAGGCGGTGATCTCCTATCTGGCGGCCCGGGATGTCGGCCCCTATCTGCGTTTCTCCGATGATCTCAATTATTATATCTCGGACGCCTTTGACGGCGTGGACTACACCAAGGAGGATCTCTCGAAGCGGATCGCGAACGGGGAGGTCGATCTGATCTTCTGCCTCGGGACCTGGCCCGCGGATGTGCTCATCAACGAGATGGGGATCACCGAGGTGCCGATCATGGTCTCCGGGACCGTGGATCCCGTGAGTTCGGGCCTTGCGGCGGATGAGGATCATTCCGGCAAAAAGAATATCTGGTGCCATACCAATTCCGGTGTCTACCGCAATCAGATGAAGTTCTACCACAACAGTTATCCTTTTACCAATATCGGCATGGTCTTCTACGACGAGTCCATCGGTTCGTACTATCCCTACAGCGAAGCGGCTGAGACACTGGGCTTCAAGATCACCTACCGCAAGATCGAGCGCGGCAAGTCCGGGGATAACGCGTACTACAGTCAGCTGAAGAAGATCTATCAGGAACTGGTCAGTGAAGGGATCGATGCTTTCCTCTTAAACACGGATATGATCTGGAATGAGGAACGGATCCCGGAGCTGCTGGATGTCTTTTACGAGAAGAATATCCCTGTGTTCGTACAGAGCAGCGAATTCTTCGTGGAGGACGGCGCCACTATGATCGTGACGGCTTCGGATGCCACGGCGCAGGCACCTTTCCTGGTACATACGATGTCCACCATCCTGCACGGCGGGGAGCCCGGCAGCATCAGCCAGCGGTTCGCCACACCGCCGTTCCTGAGTGTCAATCTCGAGGTCGCCGACCGGATCGGGTTCCCGGTGGATGACAAGATGCTGCTGTCGGCGGAACGGATCTATTCCAGGACCAAAGAATTCATCGGGGAGTGATTATGAGAGAGAAAAGAGGAAACAGCCTGTTTTTTACGGCAGCCACAATGATCATGATCACGGCCCTGAGCCTGGGGTTTGTGACATGGGTCTGTCAGATGGCCTATCAGAATACCTGTATCGAACTGGAAGAGCAGTACCTGTTAAACGGCACCAAGGATATCGTGGAGAGCGTGGAGGGAGCCATCGACTATGGCAAGACCCTCGACAACTACTACGGTATGGGCGAGGTGCTCGATAACATCAAGGCGCTGTCCGACCGGGAACTTAAGGTCGTCGTCCTGAACGCCGACGGGAAGCCGATGTATTTCTCGTTTGACGATGCGCAGGAGAATGTGCGCCTTCTGGCGATCCTGACCGACGAATCCCGTATCGCCAGGATGCGTGAGGTCGCGGAGGAATCCGTGCTCATGAGCGCTGCGGATGTCAATATGATCGTGACGCCGGTCCGCGAGGACGGTGAGAAGCTCTGCGGCTATTTTGTCGTATGCTATGACAGGGACACGCTGGCGGAGAAGCCGGACAGTTCCCTCGCGGAGGCGCTGCTCCTCACGATCACCTTTATCTCCCTCACCCTGATCGTCTATCTGCTCTTCAGGGCCAGATTCCACAACGGGGATCCAGGCAAGGTCATCCCGATCGCGATCATCATGGCCGGCATGGTCCTGTATATCCTCTTCCTGCTCGGCGTGTACAGAAACGGGTACAATACGCTGATCGGAGAGAAGGCGAAGCAGAGTGCCGAGATGATCAAGGGCACCGTGAATTCCCTGATCGACAAGGGACTCAGTGAGGACGAACTCTACCGGATCGACGGATATCTCGCGGAGAAATCCGAGACCAGTGAATCCATCCGGAATATCCATATCGTGAAGGGCAGTGTGGACACCAGCAAGAACGGCAGGATCTTCCTGCCGCTGGAATCGGAGTCGGATCTGTCTCTTTCCCTCGATGTCGAGATCAACAACGAGTATATCGCGAGCCGTATCCGCGTCATGGTGATATCGTTCGGTGCCGTGCTGGCGGTCTGTCTGATGCTGACCTACGAACTGATGAGTCTGGGCGGGATCCTGTCCATCCGGTTCTCCAAGTGGTTTAATACACCGACCCCGCAGCAGTATGAAGCAATCTCCCAGCAGATCCGGCTGATCTCGTTCCTGGGGTATACGGCGGTTTATATCAGCCTGCCGTATGCCGCAGTCGTCATGCGCGGCTGGAAGGCGTCGGTCTTCGGCCTGCCGGAAGGGATCTCGGCATCGCTGCCCCTGACGGTCGAACTCATGGTGGTGCTGGCGGCCTCCGCCCTGATCCAGAAGATCTACAAGAACGCACCGCCCAAGAATCTGATGATCCTGGTCTTCCCCATCATGTTCCTGGGGAGTCTGGCCTGTATGCGGGTGGATTCGCCGTATCTGCTCATCGCGCTGCGCGCCTTCTGCGGCGTCGGATTCGCCTTTATGAAGTACTGGCTCAATACCATCGTGGTGAACGGTTCGCCGGATGAAGAGACCTTCTCCATCAACTGCGGCCGTCTCAACGCGGGTCTGCTTGGAGGTATCACGGTCGGAGCTTCGCTGGGCGCCATCTTTGCCCAGTCTCTGGGCTACCAGTCCAACTATCTGTTCACCGGCGTAATCTTTGTCGTTCTGCTTGCCGGATGCATCTTCTCGATGCCCTGGAAACTCATCTCCCGTGCCCAGAATACGGAGGAAGAGGAGGGCGCCGGGAGTGCGGGCGGCCCGCTTATCAACAAGCGGATGCTGCTGACGCTGATCTTCGGCTGCGTGCCGCTCAATGTGGGCCTCATGTATGTCGTTTCCTTTGTGCCGTCCTATATGAACAACATCGGCCAGGATGCCATCGCGACCAGCTATGTGTATCTGATCAACGGCGTTGCCGGCATCTATCTGGGGCTCACGGTGATGAAGTTTCTCAAGAAGAGATCGCATTTCTTTGCTTCGAGCCTGGCTCTGTTCATGGCGGCCGGCGGGATGCTCCTGCTGCTTGCCGGCAAACATCTGGCCATCGTCATGCTGAGCGCCGGGATCATGGGACTCTTCGACGGCTTCGGGACCCCTTCCATCACGAGTTACTTCACGGGACAGGCGGGGGATAAATCGGATACAGCCCGTGCGATGACGGTGTTCAACATGGCCGGCAGCGCGGTGCAGATCGTCTGTCCGATGCTCTACGGACTGATCATCCAGCCGGACGGTTCCACTACGGGACTGCTGATCTTCAGTATCGTCTTTGCGGTCGTGGCGTGCCTGTTCTTCCTGTTCTGCCGCCCGGCTGTGCAGAAACCGGCAGCCGAACAGTAACAGAGGAGAAGGGGGGGACTGCGTGCAGTTCGATGTATGGGATGAATTAAAGGGGGACGCATCCGATTTTGCCGCATCCAACGCCGTGACACTCATGAAGATCCTGCGGGATAACGCATCGAGTGAGTACGGCAGAAAATACGGTTTTGACAGGATCGGTTCGCTTGCGGATTACCGGAGGCAGGTGCCGCTGTCGAACTACAATGAGTATTATGACGATATCATCCGGATGATGAAAGGGGGCGGTGCGGTCACCACTTCCTACAATATCCGGTATTACACCCGCTCTTCGGGGACGACCGGGCAGAACAAGGTCCTGCCCATCACCGACGAGTGGATGGATCTGTATCTGAAATTCTCCTATCAGTGTACCTGGCAGCGGACGGAGATGCATTACGGAGAGCATTTCGGCGGACGGGTCTTCCTCACCAACGAGATGCACATCACGACGCTGGAGGAGGGCGTGAAGAGCCTGCTGGCCTCCGGTACGGCTTTCGCTAGACAATACGAGACCGGAGAGGAAGACTTCTCTTACTGCACATCACCGACAGAGCTGCTCTTTCCGGATACGGATCAGGATATCAGCTACCTGAAACTCCTGTTTGCCCTGCGCGATGCTGATGTTATTGCCGTCATCGGTGTCTACGGGCATCATCTGCTGCAGCTGCTGGATGTGCTGAAGACGGAATGGAGGAGGCTCACAGAGGACATCCGCCGCGGAGAGATCTCGGATAAGATCGACATCCCGGAGGACTTCAGGAAGACACTGAACGGCTATCTGAGTCCGGATCCGGCCCGCGCGGACGAACTGGTGCGGGTTTTCGAGCAGGGCTTTGACGATCCGATCCTGCCCAGGATCTGGCCGAAGCTGCGTGTTGTGATGGCGATCACGGGCAGCACGTTCCGGGAATACCAGGCGGCACTCAAGACCTATGCCGGATCCGTACCTTATCACTGCTTCATCTACGCGGCGACGGAGGGCTTCTTCGGGACGCCGAGGGATATGGGCTATGAGGCGGAGTATATCCTGACACCCCGCACGGGCTTTTTCGAATTCATCCCTGCGGGAGAATCGGAGGAGAAGCTGCTCGAGGACGCGTCGCAGCTGAAAAAAGGCGAACGGTACGAACTCGTCTACACCAGCTTCACCGGTCTCTACCGGTACCGCATGGGCGATGTCGTCGAGGTCGTGGACTTCTACGATACCGCGCCGGTGATCAAGGTCTGCTACCGGGTGAACCAGCAGATCAATGTGGCCGGAGAGAAGATGAACACGGCCAACATGGCGGGGGCCGTCAGGGAGTATATGGAGGCATTCGGCCAGCCGGAGGGGAGCTTCTGCGTCTATCCGGACATGAGGACACTCCCGGGCCATTATCTCATCTTCATCGAACCGGAGGGAGAGAAGCCCGCCAACGAACCGGAACGGATCGATGCGCTGCTGCGGGCGGAGAACTACGACTACGCGGATTGCCGCAATCTCGGTGAGATCGGGCTGCCGGAGATCCGTTTCCTCAAAAAGGGAACCTTCCTCGCCTATAAGCAGCGGATGGCGGCGACGGGACAGGATATGGCGCAGTATAAACCCGTCCGGATACTGGACGATGAGAAACTCGGTTTCTTCACAGAACAAGAGGATTGATCCGTTATGGAAGAAGAGAAGCAGGAATTGATACAGGCAGAGCAGAAACCGGAAGTGACCCCGGCGGAGCCTGAAAAGAAAAAGAAGGAGAAGAAAAAGAAGCACGCGACCAGAAAACTCTCCCTCTCCAAGCGGATCTTTATCGAGTTCGCGTTCGCGGGGCTGGCGCTCGCTCTTTTCACCTCTTTCGTGGGCGAACTGGGCGCCGAATCCTCCATCAAGCAGCAGTATAACGACACGGCCTACATGATCGCCGCGCAGGCCGAGAGCTGCATGGACAGGGAGATGATCGCGAAATACATCAGCGTGATCAAAAGCGGCGACGGTGAGCAGATCAAGGCGCTGACCTACACGCCGGAATACATGCGCGTCAGACGCGAGCTCAACAATATCCGGATCGCCATGCAGCTCAATGACATCTATGTCATCTACACTACGGAGGAGGAAGTCCTCGCCTACAGCGGCAAGAAAAAGGGCAGGATCCCCTTCCACGATGTTTACGAGAAGCAGCCGGACTGGAAACCGTTCCATTACATTTTTGACTGCTACAATATCGAGGAGGAGGCTTTTACGGCCGGTGACACCTCCACGATGAATCCCAAGTATATCGATGCGGTGATCCGGGTGCTGCGGACCGGACAGAGGCAGAGTGATTTCTTCGAATCCAAGAGCGCCTTCGGCAACAATACTTCCGCGATCTATCCGATGCTCGACGCGGACGGGCATGTTCTGGCCATCATCGGCGTAGAGATCCCGATGGTCCGGCTGGAGAGCGCGATCCGCAGCTTTGTGATCCGGACCTCGATCGTGACCATGGGCGGGATCCTGATCATCCTGCTGTTCTTCGTGCTCTTCTTTAATCAGAATGTCATCACGCCGATCACGCTGGTCGCCGAGGAGGCCACCCTCTTCGGTGAGACCGGTGACACAATATCCGAGCGGCTCCCGGAGATCCGCACCGGTGACGAGGTCGAACTGCTCGCACAGAGCGTGCTCAACATGGAGCACGGGATCCTGGCCTATATCGCCAACATCGCCAAGATCACGGCGGAGAAGGAGCGGATCAGCGCCGAGCTCAATGTCGCGACGCAGATCCAGGCGGACATGCTGCCCCGGATCTTCCCGCCTTTCCCCGACCGGCCGGAATTTGACATCTATGCCACGATGGATCCCGCCAAGGAAGTGGGCGGTGATTTCTATGACTTCTTTCTGGTCGATGATGATCATCTGGGTATCGTCATCGCCGACGTGTCCGGCAAGGGAGTGCCTGCCGCGCTGTTCATGGTCATCGCCAAGACCCTGATCAAGAACCGCATGACCATGGGCGAGTCGCCTTCCGAGGCGCTGGGCAATGTCAACAACCAGCTGTGCGAGGGCAATGAGGCGCAGCTGTTCGTTACGGTATGGTGCGCGGTGATCGATCTGGCCACCGGCCATGCCCTGGAGGTCAACGCGGGACATGAGAAGCCGGCGATCCGCAGGAAGGACGGCAGCTTTGAGGTCATCACGACGAAACATTCGCCGGCCCTGGCCGTCATGGAGGACATGCGTTTCCGGCAGACGGAATTCGACCTGAATCCCGGCGACACGCTCTATGTCTACACCGACGGTGTACCGGAAGCCACGGACACCAAGGAGGAGCTCTACGGCGTGGAACGGATGCTGGAGGCCCTGAACGCCGATCCCGAAGCGACGCCGGAGACGCTGCTTAAGAATGTGCGCGAATCCATCGATACCTTTGTCGGCGAAGCGGACCAGTTTGACGATATCACGATGCTCGGTCTCAAGTATTTCGGGAGGCAGGATCAGGATGCGTGAACTCAGACTGGAAGCAAGAAACGAAAATCTGGACCGGGTGCTGGGATTTCTCGAGGAGGATCTGGAGCCGTTAAACTGCCCGAGGAGGGTCAGCGTACAGCTCCATATCAGTGCGGAGGAGATCTTTGTCAATATCTGCAATTACGCCTATAAGGACAGTGTCGGCATGGCGCTCATCCGTTCGGAGGTGATACCGGCCACGGAAACGGAACCGCCGGAACTGGTGCTGACCTTTATCGATCAGGGGGTGCCCTTCAATCCGCTCGAGCGGGAGGACCCCGATGTGACGCTCTCCGGCATGGAGAGAAAGATCGGCGGCCTGGGGATCTACATGGTGAAGAAGCGCATGGATCAGGTCACCTACGAATACAGGGACGGCAGCAACATGCTGACCATTCACAAACGGATCGCTCCGGCGGAGGATCAACAGGGAGAGAACAGATCATGCTGAATATCACGGAAGAAGTCATTGACAGAGAACACATCCTGTCCCTCGAGGGACGGCTGGATACTGTGAGCGCCGTCGAGTTCGACCGCGTGATGAACGAGCACTTAAAGGGGGCGCGCAGGATCGTCGTCGACCTCACGAAACTCATCTATATCTCCAGCGCGGGTCTGCGGGTCCTGATCTCGGCACGCAAATTCATGAAGGAGCGGGACGGACTCGTCCTGCGCAACATGTCTGACGGCGTGCGGGAGATCTTCCGCGTGACCGGGATGATCGATCTGTTTGAGCAGGAGTGACCGGGCGCTTTGCCTTCATCGCTAACGCACATCGTACTGCTTCATTCCAATGACATCCACGGGGATTTTGCGCCCGCGGACAAAAACGTGATCCGCACCGGCGGCATAGCGAGGCTATCCGGCTTCGTGCATGATGTCAGGGAGCGGGAAGAGCAGGTGATCTATGTGATCGCCGGGGACATGTTCATGGGGTCCGTCATCGACAGAGAGTATAAGGGCCTCTCCACGGTGAAACTGGTCAACGCGCTGGAACCGGATGTGTTCAGTGCGGGCAACCACGAAGCCGACTACGGACTGTCCCATCTGCTGTTCCTCGAGAAATGCGCGGATTTTCCGATCGTCTGTGCCAATATCTACATCAAGGAACTGAACCGCAGGGTTTTCCTGCCTTACCGGGACGTGGTGCGGGGCGGCGTGAAGCTGCGCTTTATCGGACTGCTCACACAGACCGTGGCGGAGCATTTCCGTCAGGAGGAACTCGTGGACGACGCCGTGAGCATCCGGGATGTGCGGGAGGAGATCGGTAAGGTGCTCGCGGAGACCGCGGAGGATCCCGCCGATGTCACGATCCTCATGACCCACATCGGGATCGAGGAGGACAAACAGCTTGCGGAGAGCGGGCTGCCCGGAGTGGACTTCATCATCGGCGGACATTCCCACACGCGCATGGAGGAACCGCTCGTCATCGGAGGGATCCCCATCGTGCAGGCGGGCTGCGGCAGCGGACAGATCGGCCGCTTCGACCTGTATGTGGACAAAGAGTCACGCCGGCCGGATCATTATAACTGGCAGCTGTGCCCGGTCGACGAGACGGTCTGCGGAGAGGATCCGCTGGTCGCGTTTTACTATGACCGGTTCGTGGCGGAGACAGACCGCAAATACGACCGGACGCTCGTCACCTGGCCACAGGCCTATACCCATCCCGGATTTCACCGGGAGACGGAACTGGGAGATCTCTTTGCGGATCTCTACGCGGAGATCTTCGGATCGGATGTGTTTTTTCTCACGACCAACGTGATCTGGGCCAGGGAGATGGGACCGGTCGTGACGAAGCGGGATCTCATGGTCTCATTTCCCTATGAGAACGCGGTCTATGAACTGGAGATGACCGGGGAGCGGCTGACCGCGATGCTGCACCATATCTACCGCAGGGAGGCCTGGGAGGGTGCCAATATCTTCTTTCTGTTCTCCGGCACGCTTTCGGTGGAGGTCCGTTCCGGAGACCGGGAGATCAGGGAGATCCTGTACCGCGGGGAACCGGTCGATCCGGCCGCGCACCTGAGAGTCGGGATCACGGGCTATGTATTCCGGAATATCACTCCTTTCCTCGGGATCGGACAGGAGGAGATCGGCGATACGGTCACGGTGCGCAAATTGGCGGATAATGACAGGGATGCGATGGAAAGGCATTTTGAGACACACAGGACGGCTGCGCCCGTGCGCTTCGGGCGCCTGACATGCACGGACTGAGTGTCCGCGGCGGAAAAAGGAGGGAAAAACGATGGCGGAAGAAACAAACGGCAGACAGGAACTGGAGGACGGCGCGCTGGATGAGGTGAACGGCGGCCTGCAGACGGTCGTTTTTGAGAAGACCGATCCGAACGCCAAGTATGAGGTGTTCACCTGCACGCACTGCGGCGCAAAGCTTAACGTGAACCTGAAGAAGCCCTCGACACTGTGTCCGGCATGTCAGAAGATCAATTACTTTGCGGGATGAGAAAAATGTGATATAATGCTACTATCTGTATGTTTTTTCTTTAGTTATGGAGGGTGTTGACATGTTGGATATCAAGAAGACCATGGAAGAGGGCAAGCTCACGGTGACGCTGGAGGGAAGGCTTGACACCACAACGGCCAGGGAACTGGAAGAGTCCATCAAGCCGGAACTGGCGGAGGCGCATTCGGTCATCTTTGACGCCGCGAAGCTCCAGTACATCTCCAGTGCCGGGCTGCGTGTCCTGCTCGCCACCCAGAAGACCGTCAACGGCAGGGGCGAGATGGTGATCCGCAACGTGACGAACGAGGTGCGCGAGATCTTCGAGGTGACCGGGTTTACCGAGATCCTGACTCTGGAGTGAGGTTATCTATGGACAGGGAAGAGATCTATGTGACGCCCGAAGAGGAGAGCATGGCCGAGGCGCTCGCGTACGCGGAGGATTATGCCGCGTCGCAGGGCTTTGCCGCCAAGGAGAGTCTCCGGATCCGTCTGCTCACCGAGGAACTGCTCGGGATGCTGGCCGGGATCACGGATGATGATTTCCGCGCGATGTTCCGGATCGAGGGCGATCAGAAGAAGACACGTCTGTATCTGAGCAGCACGGTGGATATGACGGTCAGCCGCAGGGAGGCGCTCATCGCTTCCTCCAAGGACAGGAAGAACGCCGCGGCCACCGGCATCATCGGCAAGTTAAAGGACATGATCGCCACGGCGGTCCTCTCTTTTGATGAATCGGCGCAGATCGTCGCCGACGCGCCGGTGACGGATTTCTATAACTACGGCATGGAGATGATGGCGGGAAATACCGCACAGATGGCATGGTCTCTGGCCGGCTACCGCAATTCACTGGAAGAACAGTATATCGATCTGGATAAAACGGACGATTTCGAGGACAGAGAGCCCTGGGACGAGCTGGAGCGTTCCGTGCTCGCCAATCTGGCGGACGATGTGCGCGTCAGCATCAGGAAGGATCATGTGGAGATCGTAGTAGAGCGTTCTGTCGGAAAATGAACCGTTTTTGATCTCCGATCCCTCTTTAGTAATAACAGGAGGGTAAGACGATGAAGATTATGACTCGTAAAAACAGAACAGACAGTGATCATACGCGCCCTCTCGGGCGCGTATGCGCAATCACCGGGCTGTCTCTGCTGCTGGCCGTGACGGCCGGCTGCGGCAAGCAGGGGGGCGATCCCGTGGCCTCCACCACACTGCCGGCAGCCGATCAGCCGGCGGCGCAGCAGACACAGGATCAGCCGTCGGACACCAAGCCGGCCGTGGAATGGAACGGCGACGCGGAGACGGTACCGGAAGGAGCCCTGACGGTCGTGGCCTGTCCGGGAGCCCATGAGGAGATCCTCAAAATGGCCCAGACAGCTCTCGCGAGCGAAGGGATCCAGCTCTATGTGGATGCGGATTACGACGATTACATGATGCCCAATCTGCTCGTCGATGCCGACATCTACGAATGCAATTATTTCCAGCATGAAGAATACCTGAAGACCTTTAATGAGGAACAGGGCACGGATCTCGTATCCGTGGGCAAGATCCATTTCGAGCCCCTGGGGATCTACCGGGGCAGGAAGCATTCCCTCAGTGAACTTTCAAACGGCGACATCATCACCGTCCCGCGGGATACCGCCAATCAGGCGAGAGCCCTGAAACTTCTCGCCGACTGCGGCCTCCTGTCGCTGGATCCGGCCAAAGAGGATGCCGCTTCCATCGAGGATATCCGGGACAACCCCAAGGGCATCACGATATCCCTCATGGATGCGTCCCAGGTGCCTGCGGCGATCGCCGAATCGGCCTTTGTCGTGATGAACGGCAACTATGCCAGACAGGCACTCTACACACTGGATCAGGACGCGCTGGCCTATGAGGCGCCTGATTCCGCCGCCGCAAGCCGCTATGCCAACATCATCGCGGTGAAGCGGGAGAACGCGGAGGATCCCCGTGTGAAGAAACTGGTGGAGGTGCTGCAGGGCTCCGATCTGCAGACCTATATGCAGACGAAATACGCCGGCGCCGTCGTCCCCTACGCAGGATCTTAAGCGGCCTGCCGTTTGAATATGAGGTGAAAAGCCATGAAAATAATGACTGACAGGATAAAGAGATATTTAACAGCGGCCGTCATGATGTTCACGCTCGTGCTGCAGACCGTGATGCCGCTCACCGGTACCGCGACGGTTTATGCCGCCGCCGATCCCGGGACGGGCGCACCGGCCGTCGAGCTGGGGACCGGGGCGCTGTACAACCCGCAGGGAGCGGGCAGCGAATGGAACGGCTGCTATGTCTATTTCGGCAATCAGGGTAATTATCCGATCTGCTTCCGCGTCCTGGACAAAAACAGCACCGCCTATGGCGCGGGCAGCATCCTGCTGGATTCCGCTTACGCGCTCTCCCGCAGGCACATGGATGAGAATGGCGGGACGGATTACGCGAACAGCAGCATCCGCAGCTATCTGAACAGTGAATTCTATATGGGGAATTTCTCCCGGACAGAGCGTCAGGCGATCCTGCAGAGCAGCGGGAACGGCGGAGACACGCCCTTAAGCGGCGACTATATCTTCCTGCCGGATCAGTCGGAGATGCAGGATGCCGCCTACGGACTCGGCAATCCCGGGACGCTTGCCAAGGAGAACATGCGCATCTACGACACGGATGCCACCTACGCGCTGCGCACGGCTGCCGGCAGCGGCTATGCGGCCGTGGACGCGGCAGGCAACATGACGAGCGTTTCTCCGGATGAGCTCGTCTATATCGCGCCGGCACTCAATCTCAACCCGGACGCCATCGCCTTTACCTATCCCGCAGAGGAATACAAGCCGGTCTATCTCGCACCGGTCGGTACTACGGATGACAATTACTACCAGCTGACCCTCAGGGGCGGCAGCGGATTCGCCGCGGCGCGCAAGGACAATTCGAATAATGTGGTCCCCGCAGGCTACGGCTTCCTGGTCGACGTGCAGAGCATCGGCGAGGCGGACCCCGGCGTCAATTACTCCGGGATCTCCGGGATGCTGACGGACGCGGACGGCAATGTGACCGCCTACGGCATGCTGAGCGAGATCGCGGCGACCGGAGATGTGCTGGTGAATATCCCGGCCGAGACTCCCGCCGGTGATTATACGCTCTATGTGTTCGCCGAGGATGTCCGCAGCGTCCATATCGATCATGCCGTGGACTACGCGAGCAATTTCGCGGCGATAAAGATCCGTGTCGGCGAAGCCAATGCGGTGAGCGAAGAAGTGAAGGAAGCGATCGATACCCAGAACGAGAAGAAACAGCAGGTCGCCGGTGCGAAGAAAAAGACCGAGCAGTCCGCGCAGGCTTCCCAGGCGGTAGCACAGAAAACACAGACAAAGCAGGCGGATCAGAAGCAGGCCCCCAAGGCCGTGGCGCACAAGATCAGCCTCGAGATCGAGGGCAAGGGCCAGCTGAAGTCCAATGTGGCGACCGCAACGGTCGGTTCGGTCATCGTCCTGACACCGACGCCGGACAAGGACTGGCACTTCAAGGAATGGAAGAGCGGCGATGTGAGTGTCGCTTCGGATAACAAGTTCACGATGCCCGACAGGGACATCACCGTCAAGGCGGTATTCGAGAAGAATTCCAACAATCACGCGGTGAAGCTGGGCTACATGGAGAACAGCACCGTGGAGCTCTCTGCCACCAGCGCGGTCAAGGGCACCAAGATCAAGGCGAAGTGCAATCCGAAGACCGGCTTCCATTTTGTAAAATGGAACTCCGAGGGTCTGACCAATGACCTGAAGAACGAGAATCCGATCAACTTTACGATGCCGGACAATGATGTGCTCATCCAGGCCGTCTGCGAACGGGATCAGGCCAAACTCTACAAGATCACGGTGAGCGAGAGCGGACAGGGCAGCGCTTACGCCGAATATGACAAGGCACAGGCCAATGTATGGGTGAACGTCTACGCGACGCCTGCCAGAGGCTGGCGGTTTGTCCGCTGGGACAGCAGGGAGGTCAATCCGGGCGGCCAGTTCAAATTCCTGATGCCCGCCAAGGAAGTCCGGCTCACGGCGGTCTTTGAGAAGAACCCTGAGAGCACCTACGCGGTGAGCACCGTTACCAGAGGAGAGGGCGGCCAGCTGTGGACCACCTCGGACAAGGGCAGCCCCAGGACCGGTTTCACCCGCGGCGAGAAGGTCATGGTGCAGACCAAGCTGCAGAACGGCTATATCCTGCAGAGCCTGCGTGCGGACGGCGTCGACCTCACGACGGATTCCCGCACCGGTGCGAAGTATTTCTACATGCCGGAGCGCAATGTGACCCTCACGGCCGTCTTTGAGAAGGAAGCCGAGCAGGAACATGAGGCCTACCTAGTCGTGAGCGGCGACGGCGGCGCCTGGACCCAGAACACCAAGGGGGAGAATGTCCGCTTCTTCAAGGAGGGCGAACAGGTCCTGATCCAGACGACGAGCAACACCTCGCAGCTGGATTCGATCACCTCCCGGGATGCCAAGATCAGCATGGTGAGCGACGGTTCCTATTCCGCCTCGTTCACGATGCCCAAGGGCGGTGCCACGGTCTATGTCAACTTCAAAAAAGCCGATGAGGAATACGAGGCCTATCTGGTGGTAAAGGGCGAGGGAAGCGCCTGGACCTGCGACAGCAGCGATAAGAAGAGGACCAAGTTCCGGACCGGCGAGCGTGTCTTCATCGGCATCGACACCAACAAGGCAGAGCTGGATTCCATCAAGTCCAACGATGTGACGCTGAACCGGGCGGCCGGCGCCTATGAATACTATTTCGACATGCCCGGAGGCGGCGCCACGGTCTATGTGAACTTTAAGGATGTCCCGGCCCCGGCACCCGCGCCGGATCCCACCTACAAGGTGACGATCAGGACCTCCGGTGACGGCAGCGCCTGGACCCAGAAGGCCGATGGCACGAACACCGACACCTTTAAGGCGGGCGAGCAGGTCATCCTGCAGACGGTACACAACACCGCACCCATCGAGTCGATCGGCTCGGCCGATGTGGCGGTGCAGACCGGAGCACCCGGGGACGGCAGCTTCACGATGCCCTCGAAGAATGTGTCGATCACGATCAAATTCGGGACCGCGGTGCGGGAGAACGATGTGGTGATCGGCTCGGTGAACGGCCCCGGCAATGTCTACGTCACGGGGGCCGACGGCTCGGCAAGGAACCGCTTCAGCGCGGGGGATAAGGTCTATCTCAATCTTTCCGGAGACAATGTCGCCTGGGACAGATGGGAGTGGGATGACAGCGCGCTGAATGTCGGCGTGGAGGGCAACAGACTCGCATTTACCATGCCGGATCATAATGTGACCCTGACGATCTATACGAAGAGCACGGCAGCACCGGAGCCGGAACAGCAGCCCGATCCTGCATCGGTCGCCATCATCACGGATGACGGTTCCGAGGCGTCGGCCTGGGATGTCGACTGGGAGGAACTCCTGGCTGTATTTGAGGAAGAGGAAGCAGGAAGCGAAACGTGAGCTGAAGCAGGAGCTGAGGAAGGCGGCGAGGCAGACGGCTGAACAGGCCGGATGCGTCACAACACAAAGGAGGCAGGATATGAACGAAGAGAACAAGCAGACACTGGACGATGAGGAACTGGACGAAGTCAACGGCGGCGTGGACAGCAAGGTGCGTAAGTACGGCAAGAAAGTGGCAGGCGCCATCGGCGGAGAAATGACGGAAGAAAAGACCGTCGTGATGAGCGGCAACTCTTCGGCGGCAGCCACCGCGGGAGAGAAGACCAGGGTTGTTTTCAAGAAGTGAAACGGATCGTCACCCGGCCGTTGAAAGGAGGAAGTGATGAGCGAAGAGAAAAACAGTATGGCGATCTCCGATGAGGAGCTGGACGGCGTTGCCGGCGGCATGTGCATCAAGAAGGACTTCACCGGCGAAGAGCTGAGCTACAAGCGCGCCAAGGGGGAAAACCCCGTCGCTGGCTCTACCGGCTACAAGAGGGCGAAGGGAACGAGTGCCATCGCCACCGACCTGGGCATGAAGAACGGCAGCACCGGCGGCGATCAGATCAAGATCGCGAAGTGCTGAGCCCTGTCTGTATGAGGTGATCCGACCGCATGAACGGACAGGAAAAGGGGATCTTCCGGAAAAAGAGCATGGAGAGGCTGTCCTCTCCGGAGCAGTTAAATGATTATCTGCGCGTCACAACGCCGTCCGTATGGGCGGCGCTTGGCGCTGCCGTGCTGCTGCTTGCCGCCCTGATCCTCTGGAGCTTCTTCGCCGTGGTGGAGAGTTATGTGCCCGGCAGGGCCGCCGTGAAGGACGGCACGCTCACGATCACCTTTGACACGGCAGAGGACGCGCAGAGAGTGGAAAAGGGGATGACGGTGCAGATCGGAGACGTGAGCGCACCGGTCACCTTTGCAGGACCCGGGGAGGACGGCGAGATCTTCGCCACCGCCTTTATGCAGATCCCCGACGGTTCCTATGAAGCACGCGTGAGTTACCGGCAGACGCAGGTCATCCGGATGTTGTTCAACTGACCGGCCGGTGTGGAGACGGACCTGTTATGAACAATAACAGACAACCGGCTGCCCGCAGAGCGGTCAAGGTGCCTGTGGTCATGCAGATGGAGGCGCTCGAATGCGGTGCCGCCTCTCTGGCCATGATCCTCGCTTACTACGGGAAATGGATCCCGCTGGAGCAGCTGCGCGTCGATTGCGGCGTATCCAGAGACGGCTCCAACGCCAGGAACATGCTCCGCGCCGCCAGAGGCTACGGACTCAAAGCGCAGGGCTTCCGCTATGAACAGTCGGAGATGCTTCTCGAAGAAGGGATCTTTCCCTGCATCCTCCACTGGAATTTCAATCATTTCGTCGTCTGCTGCGGCTTCCGCGGCGGATACGCCATCATCAACGATCCCGCGAGAGGCACCGTCAAAGTGCCGATGGAGGAGTTTGACCGCTCCTTTACCGGGATCTGTCTGCAGTTTTCACCCGATGAAGGATTTGAACCGGACGGCAGGCGCAAGAGTACACTTGCGTTTGCCAGACAGCGTCTGGCGGGCGCGGGTGTCGCGGTCGCCTTTGTGGCGCTCTGTTCGACTCTCGCCAATCTCTTCGGCCTGATCGATCCGGCTTTTTCCCGCTTCTTCATGGACCGGCTGCTCACCGGTGAGAATATCGAACTGCTGCACCCGTTCATCGCACTCTTCGCCGGCGTATCGATCCTGCGCGTGATCATCGCCGGTCTGCAGGAGGTCTATGCCCTGCGGATCAGCGGCAAACTCGCCGCCGTGGGCAACAGCACCTATCTGTGGAAGGTCCTGCGGCTCCCGATGGAATTCTTCAGCCAGCGGATGGCCGGGGATATCCAGATCCGGCAGAGCAGCAATGCTTCCATCGCGACCACGCTCGTGGGCACCTTTGCACCGATGCTGCTCGATACCGGCATGATGGTGTTCTATCTGATCATCATGCTGCGTTTCTCGCCCCTGCTCACCTTTGTCGGCATCGCCGCCATCGCGCTGAGCGCCGTGGTGAGCCGTCTGGTCTCCGCCAGGCGGGTCGATATCATGCGCGTGCAGATGCGCGATGAGGGGAAACTCGCGGCAGCCACCGTCGGCGGCATCCAGATGGCGGAGACGATCAAGGCGGGCGGTGCGGAGGACGGTTTCTTCGCTCGCTGGGCCGGATTCCAGGCCTCCGTGAACGCACAGGAGGTCCGTTATGCCAGGCTGGACGTGGGACTCGGGATGATCCCGGCCTTTCTGTCCGCCGCGGCGGGGGATATCGTGCTCGTGCTCGGCGTGTATCTGGCGATGCGCGGGGAATTTACGCTGGGCATGATCCTCATGTTTCAGACCTTTCTGAGTTCATTCATGGCACCGGCCATGACGATGATCTCGGCGGGACAGACCATTCAGGAGATGCGCACGCAGATGGAACGGATCGAGGATGTGATGAACTATCCGGACGATCCCTACGTGCGGGAATCCGGGCAGATACAGGAGGGAGAGGCGGAGAAGCTCTCCGGGAGCCTGTCCATGGAGCATGTGACCTTTGGCTATTCCCGTCTGGACGAACCGCTCATCCGCGATTTCTCCATGCACTGCGAGCCGGGCAGCCGCATCGCGCTGGTGGGTGCTTCCGGCTGCGGCAAGAGCACGATCGCCAAGCTGCTCTCCGGGATCTGCAGACCCTGGGAAGGGGAGATCACCTATGACGGCAGGAGGATCGATCAGATCGACCGCAGCGTCTTCACCGGTTCGGTGGCTGTGGTGGATCAGGACATCATCCTCTTTGAGGATACCATCGCCGAGAATATCCGTATGTGGGACCGCTCGATCGAGGATTTCGAGATGATCCTCGCTGCGCGCGATGCCCAGATCCACAGCGATATCCTGCGGCGTGAGGGCGGTTATCACGGGCGTCTCGCCGAGGGCGGCAGAGATCTGTCCGGCGGACAGAGACAGCGCCTCGAGATCGCCAGAGTCCTGGCACAGGATCCTTCCGTCATCATCATGGATGAGGCGACGAGCGCGCTGGATGCGCAGACGGAGCATGAACTGGTGCAGGCGGTCGTAAACCGCGGCATCACCTGTATCGTCATCGCACACCGTCTCTCCACGATCCGGGACTGCGATGAGATCATCGTGCTGGACCACGGCCGTGTGGTCGAGAGAGGCACGCATGACGAACTGTATGCCGCAGGCGGCGCCTATGCCGATCTGGTGGCCAACGAATAGGAGAATCCGGTGGGCTGGTTCGAGGAACAGATCAGACAACGGAATAAAGGGGATCAGGAGCAGTTTGAGGACGCCGTCCTGAAGATGGCAGCCGCCATTGTCGGCGGCGGTTCCGCGCGCTTTACCGACGAACAGGCCGCGACGAAGAGCGCCATCGACGACATCCTGCGGTATTATCATTTCCGGCCCGCGCAGATCCCGGGCGATGTGACCGATCCGGAGGAGCAGATGACCTGGGCGCTCAGGCCGCACGGCCTGATGCACCGCAGCGTGAAACTCACGAAGGGCTGGTATCGCGACGCGTTCGGCCCCATGATCGTGCGCCGCGCCGCGGACGGGCTGCCGGTCAGCGTCATACCGGGGACCTTTGGCGGATACCGCTATGATGACGGTACGGGACGCATGGTCCGTGTGAATGCCGGGAACGCGGCGGATTTTTCCGAGGATGCCGTCTGTTTCTACAGGCCCCTGCCGTTACGCGAGATCGGGATCCCGGATCTGCTCGTCTACCTGAGAGACTGTCTGAGCATGGGGGATCTGGGGCTGCTGTTGGCCTTTGCGCTGATCGTGACACTGGTCT
>JAEEGL016407514.1_pt1 | contig 50385 bp, 22 predicted proteins | sample 9134231 | NCBI WGS metagenome assembly JAEEGL01 (sample SAMN16246548, study PRJNA631951) | gut metagenome | biome: gut microbiome; feature: rumen; material: fiber-attached | host: Bos | place: Iran: Karaj | collected 2018-10 | reverse complement strand
CACCAAATACTTGCATCAGGGACGTCTCGTCATAGAGCGTGGTGGACAACTGTATACGGTTGACGGCAAGTGCTTTTCTACTAAACAATGAAAAAGCAACTGGCAACTCTGCTCTTTACTCTCTACTTTGGCACCGCCATGGCCACTGGGATTTTTAATGTCCGTGACTATGGTGCCAAAGGTGACGGAAAAGCACTGGACTCGCCAGCCATTAATGCTGCTATCGAGGCTGCAGTTCTCGACGGCGGTGGACAGGTACTGCTGCCAGCAGGTACCTATCTGAGCGGTAGCATTCGGCTAAAGAGCAATATCGACCTGCACCTCACCGCTGGTGCCGTCATCCTCGCTGCACCTGCATCGATGAAGGTCTACGACGAGAGTGAGTCGTTTGGCGGTTTCCCAGAATATCAGGACGGCGGCCATACTTATTTTCACAACTCGCTTATCTGGGCTGAAGGACAGACTAACGTCTCCATCACCGGCCATGGACTGATTGACGGCAAGGGACTGACCCATAAGGACACCGAGACCGGTGGCAACCTGAAAGGTGGTAGCATCGGTACTGGCGACAAAGCCATCGCCTTGAAACTCTGCCGACAGGTCACCATCCGCGACATCACCATCTACCGTGGTGGTCACTTTGGCATTATCATGACCGGCTGCGACCTGTCGACCATTGACAATGTCACCATCGACACTAACCGTGACGGCTTCGACATCGACTGCTGTAAGTATATGACCATCACCAACTGTCCCATCAATACACCACGCGACGATGCGTTGGTACTGAAGTCATCCTATGCGCTGAAGAAACCGGTCGTCTGCGAGCATATCGCCATCAGCAACTGTAACATCACCGGTTACAAGTGCGGTTCACTGCTTGACGGCACCTACATCCCTGAGCCTGTCAACTGGGTGTGCGGTCGCTTTAAGTTGGGTACGGAGTCGAATGGTGGCTACCGTAATATCTCGCTGACCAACTGCACCTTCATGTATTCCTCCGGGTTGGCTTTCGAGGAGGTCGATCAGGGCAAGATGGAGAATATCGTGGTCAACAACATCACGATGAGCCATGTCCACCACTACCCTATCTATATCACCACCGGCTGCCGCAATCGTGGTCCTAAGGAGGTGACACAACCATCGTCAGCCCGCGACATACAGATTAGCAATGTCATTGCCGACGACTGCGACTCGCTGTGCAGCATCATCGTCACTGGCATGAAGGATGAGCCCATCCGTAATATATGGTTGTCGAATATCCGTCTGTACTTCAAGGGAGGTGGTGCCAAGGAACTGGTCAACAAGCAGTACCGTGAACAGGGCACCAACTATCCAGAACCGAAGTTTGCAGGGTGGACACCAGCCTATGGACTCTATGCCCGCCACGTGGAAGGTTTGCACGTCAATGATGTCACCTTCCGCTACGAGCGTCCCGACTACCGTCCTGCCATTGTGCTCGACGACGTGCGTGACGCCACCTTAAATCAAATTGATGCTCCTACGGAGCCTGGCATTGAACAAATTATTCGTTTTTGAAAATGATGAGAAAGATAATAATAAATATACTCTTCCTCCTTGCCGCAAATATGACTGCGGCAACCGCAGAAGTCGTCTGAAAAGGTGCCTGTTATTCTTGTTAAAGTAAGCGAAATGCTCTTTTAAAAAGGGTCCGAAATTTTGTGATAAAGACTGTCAGACTGACAAAACGCCGATGCTGAGGGCAGTTGCAGTCATTTTGGAGACTGTCAAGACTGACAGGAGACTGACAGTCTGTAGCGCACATTCTCTAGATAATTCTTGAAATTCTCTAGAGAATTTTTCGCTTATTAGCTGTATACGACTGAAATTCTCTAGAGAATTTGCCATTTTTAGAGCTAAAACGAGCCGAAATCCTGTCAGTCTCCTGTCAGTCTTGACAGTCTCCAAAATGACTGCAATCCCTTTGTGCATCGCTGTTTTGTCAGTCTGTCAGTCTCCAACTCATTTTTCTGCTATAAAGTTACAAAAAATATTTTAAATATGCAAGTTTTTCCCCTACTTTGTGCTATACTGTTAGGTGCCGCAATGGCTATTCAGGAAAATGGCTTTTGTGAGTGCGCAGCTTGAATTTCTGCCATTTCTGCGATTTCTGCGGGCATAATAACTTCCGTAGGTACGGTAATTCGTAATCTTTTGCGTAGATTTACGTTATTTTATTGTTGAAATATTTTGTACTTTCCATTTTTTGTCTTATCTTTGCAGCCGATTACTACACTTTGTTTGTGCACGAACATCATGAGAGTAACTACCTGAAAACAATTACACAACTTTATTTTATAACAAACTAATAAAACAAAAATGAAACAAAAATTACTTTTGAAAACGCTCCTCATGGCAGTAATGCTCCTGGGGGGGGGCAAATTTTGCGTGGGCACAAAAAACAACTTGGACCTATGCCTCTTCTGGAAACACTTATGGCGCAGAATTCTCTGGTTCAAAGTCAGGTTTGGTTACAGTCCAATTTGGCGCAACATCTGAAGCAAGCAATTGGGAGGTACTTAATTTTAGCAGCCGCAACCGTGGCGTTCATCACAACTCCAATAGCGTAACTCTTTCTTCCGAGGAAGGTCAGACCTATATTCCGACATCTGGTACTTTCATGATTGTAAGACCAACTGTAACTGTACAATTCTCAGCAAAAATCTATTGCTATCAGAAATCGTGGCTTTATTTGGTAGATGCCGATAATGGTACTTCTCGTACTACAATCACAGATGGCCGAACAAACAACACTCAAAAGACGGGTACCGCCACCCTGACTGCTGGAAAAACATATTATATCTATGGAGATAATAACGCTAGTAACTGGACTTTTGTTAGTTTTACTGCCAAGACTCCAGAATTGGTTAGGTTAGAGACTGAGATTACGTCAGCACAGGCTTTATACGATAATGATGCTTATACAGAAGGAAAAGCCACTCTTAATACTGCCATTGAAACAGCAACGGCCTTGTCAACCAATAATGCAGCAACAACTGAAAATATTGTAGCAGGAATAAAAGCTCTTCTTGAGGCAGAAGGTGTGTTCCTCGCCGCTAATGGCAACCAAAACTATATTGTGGCTTCCAATGAGTACGTGTATTGTGGCCGTCCTGTAAAGAATGTGAAAAGTATAGTTATGACTTACGGAGGTAAAGAAGGAACAAACACATGGGGCGTGGGTACATCTTCCCTTACAGGCTCATACACTGGAAATTCGTATACCAACACAACCGATTGCGGTGCTTATGGTAGCAACAATGGTGCACGTTGTAACGGTACGACAACCGTCAGTAATCTTCCAAATCAAGGTACATATTTTACATTTGCACCAACAGAGTCTGGAGTACTAACTGTATGTATGCTTTATTGTTCAAGTCGTAACATGTTCTTGGCAGACGGCGATAAAAATACTATTGACTATTACAACCCCGGTTCTAGTAACTACTATGGCGAACGTGCTTACAAGTTAGAAGCCGGCAAGACATATTATCTATGGCAGGACAACAATAATTATGCTAAGCTTTATGGTTTCCGCTTTGTTCCGACAGATGTCACCAAAATTGTTGGTGATGTCAATTACACGTCGGCATACAATACCGTGTTTGGCGATGACATTACGCTTACTGCTGGTACAAAATGTCATGTAAACTTCCAGAATCATGGCGTCGGCGGTGCAAACAACAATGAGAACTTCCACGTGTACATAAAGAATGGTGGAGCAAATAAAGCAATAATGCGTGCCGACTGGTGGGATGATGTGGCTAACGCCAATACAGGCTTCACAGATGCTTATAAGTATTCTTCAGACGGTGGTTCTACTACAACTGCTATTGACTGGGCAACTTTCCGCTCTGACATGAAAGATGCCAATGTTGACCTGACCATCACCTATGCGGGCGGTACAGTTACAGTAGAAGGAACTGCTACCAAGGGTGACCACATCTATTATTACAACTTCTCAAATGGGGCAGGTGCACTTACAGGTGATGTTACCGTAAATCTTTCTGTAAATAAAGCTTGGCTGGAAGTTATTTCTACAGAAAAATTTGTTGCTGCCACCGTCGGAGCCAATGGCTACACTACCTTTGCTAGCACATACCCTCTTGACCTGACTGATGCTAATCGTCCTGCTGGTCTGAAGGCTTATAAGGCTACTCTGACTGGTTCTACTCTGTCGTTCACCAAGTTGAATCAGACGGTGCCTGCAGGAACAGGTCTGCTGCTGTTGGGTGAAACTAAGGGTGGTAGCTACGATATTCCTGTTGCTTCTTCTGTTGATGATATTACAACAGCCTTCACTGGCGTAACAACTGCTACTGCCAAGCATAGCGTTGCCGATGATACCTACTACTTCGTAATGAAGAAGGCTGCAAGCGCAGAGTCGCCTCTTGAGTTTGCACCGCTGTCAACAAGTGATGTAACGATTCCTGCTGGTAAGGCATACATCACCGTTCCCAACTCTGCATTCACTGGTGGTGGTGCTCGTGCTTTGGACATCTCATTTGATGATGAGGAGACAACTGGCATCAATGCGGTTAATGGTGAAGGATTAACGGTTAATGGTTCCTTCTTCGACCTGCAGGGCCGCCGTGTAGCTCAGCCTACCAAGGGCCTGTACATCGTGAATGGTAAAAAAGTAGTTATTAAGTAAAGAAAGAAGATACAATTATGAAAAAGACATATATGAATCCAGAGATGGTAATCGTCAAGATACAGTCGCAGAATTTGCTGTCAGGTTCGCCTGCTAGTCAAACACTTGATAGGGATGCATCACCTGTCAGCAACGGTGATGAGATTGGTTCTCGCGGTTTCTTTGACTGGGACGAAGAAGATTAACCTACTATAACGAGTCATGCAGCACTCCACTGTTCAAAAAGAATGGTGGAGGGTTTTCTTTTTCAAAAAATATTGCTACGTAAGCATTCGCGGATCACGGATCACTGGGACTTGATCCGTTTAGTGTATGGTTACTCTGCTTCAGGAATATCGCTCCACTTCGTGGTGTAGCTGGGACTGCGGAAGTCGTGCTTGATGCTGTCGCTGCCCGAAGGAGCCAAGAACCAGTATGCGATGGGGGGCTTCCGTGTGTGCAATACGCTGTCTGAAAACGGCTCTGTGGCTCATGGTGTCTGTGCATACAATGACAATCGTCAAGATACAGACACAACACCAAATGCTCGCTGGCTCACCAGGTTACGGTGGAAGCACACCAGAAACCAGAGGTAACCTCTCTCGCGAAAGCAGTTTCTGGGAGGAGGATGAAGACTACTAATTCGATAAGGTTTTCTTCATGACACGCAGTTGCCGCACGGCTTGCCCGAGAGAGGGTTGTCCGTGCGGTTTTTATTACTTTACAAAACGTTTCATGAAATGGAAACCATCAAATTACTGAATCATCTTCAGCAACTCCATCAGGGACTTTTCGTCATTCCAGCTGAATCCTGGCACAGCAATGGCCGATGCCAGGATTCTGCGCTTTTCTTTTGTCAGCAGTCGCTTTAAAGAACGCTCATGGGCTATGACGAACTTACCATTGATCCGGAAGATAAAAACGTTCTTTATCGGGAAATGGATGTCCTGCTCATTCTGCAGGTCTACCGTTGTGTAGCCTATCATGTCGTTAAGGTCAAGACTCGTTATCTCACGATTGTTAGCTATCTGCTGGCGGTACGAGTCCATGTCAATCATCTGCGCACAGTAGAGCACGTCATGGCCTACCGTGTCCACCTGATAGGCCAGCAAGGTGTCTATCCGCAGATAGCTGCGATCCTTAAAGTCCACCCTCAGCACAGTGTTCATGTTGGCCTCCTTGGTCTCCAGCCCACTCTTATACAGCAACGAACTGTTTTTCAGGAAGATGTTTGCCAACGACAGGTTCAGTATCTTACCGTCGGCCAACATCACCTTGGCAGGGCGGAACTCCTTATACACGGTGAGGGCCGGTGTCACCTGCTGGGCATGACTGCTGACAATGCCTGCTATGGCGAGTAATACTAACAAGATGTTTCTTTTCATAAGTCGTACGATTTAGTTTGTTTTGTAGATTCTGCCGACAAAATTACAAATAATTTTGTAAAAAGCACTGAGATTAAGTTTTTTTTTGTACCTTTGCGGCGACAAACAAGCCAAGATTACACTAAAACAAAGAAATGCATATGAAGAAATTGTTTTTGTTGACAGTCCTTTGCGGACTGACGTTGCTGGGTGTCAACGCTCAGCGCGTAACCGATAAACTCGACCGCGGGCTCGTAGCGGTAAAGGCCAGTAGCGGCAACTTTGTGAGTTGGCGCAAGTTTGGTACGGAGTACTACGACACAAAGTACAATCTGTATCGCAACGGCTCCAAGATTGCTTCTGACCTTGAGGTGTCCAACTTCCAGGACAACAGTGGTACAACCAGTTCAACTTATCAGGTAGAGGCTGTGGTACGTGGTGTAGTGCAGGAGAAGTCTGCCGCTGTCACCACCTGGGCCAGCGGCTATTTCGATGTCAAGGTACAGCCCGTAACGAACAGAGCCGGCCAAACTATTGGCAACTCAGTGGCCGGAAATACCGGAGGTGAAGACACGTCGACGCCAGGCTATACGCTGAACGATGTCTCACTGGCTGATGTAACCGGTGATGGTATCACGGAGTTTATTGTCAAGCGCAACAACTCCCAAGGGAACCTGCGCACAGCCTCTAACAAAACCGACTTCAACCTTTACGAATGCTATAAGTTGGATGGTACGCGTCTGTGGTGGATAGACCTTGGTCCGAACCTCATGGCCGGTGCCGACGAACAGTGGGACATGATTGCCTATGACTGGGACCAGGACGGCAAGGCCGAGGCATTGATGCGTGGTGCAGACAATATGATCATCCATACTGCTACCGGCAAAACTATCAATATAGGTGATATGACTTCGGGCTTTAACGGGAAAGACCGTCCTGAATATATGGGAGTAGGCAACGAATATCTGCTCTACCTGAACGGTGAGACTGGTGAACCCTATGGATGGGATGGCAGTGAGAACTGGACACCAATGGCTTATCCGCTACCTCAGTTTGAAGCCAACGAGACAAAAGGCGATGAGAACATTTGGGGTGACCTTGGTCACCGCATGATGAAGCACTACTTCGGTGCTCCCTACCTCGATGGTCGTAACCCCAGCATCTTCCTGGGGCGTGGCTGTTATACACGTCATAAAGCGTGTGCACTCGATGTCAATCCTGCAACTCACGAACTCACTCAACGCTGGCGCTGGAACTGCTATGACAGTGCCTCTCCCTGGTATGGCAACGGATTCCACAATTTTTCTATTGCCGATGTTGACATGGACGGCCGTGACGAGATTATCTATGGTTCCATGATTCTCGACGATACAGGTTTCGGATTGGCCACGACCGGTCTGGGGCATGGTGATGCACAGCACTGTGGTGATCTTGATCCCTATCGCTGGGGATTGGAACATTTCACCTGTCAGGAGGGTTCACAAGGCAACTCCTACTGGAACGCCACTACCGGTCAGCTGTATTATCGTAAAGCCGACGGTGGCGACGATGGCCGCTCGCTGGCAGGCAACTTCACAGATCTCTATCCCGGTGGACAGGGTCGCTCGGTATCTTCCGGTGTGGTAGGTCTCTCATGCGACAAGATTGTCAATACCAATGGCGATGCCATGTCAGGGAACTATTCTAATCTGAACAACCGCATCTATTGGGATGGTGACCTACTCAGCGAGATTTTCAACGCAAAGAATGGCGCCAACCGTCCGGGAACTATCTTTAAATGGGGAGGCTCAGTCATTAAGAACTTTGATGGTGTTGTCAACAACTGGACAAAGTGTAATCCGTCGGCTCAAGGCGACATCATCGGTGACTGGCGTGAGGAGATGGTACTCCGCACACAAGACAACTCAGCACTTCGTATCTATACCACAGACTCACCCACAAGCTATGGTATCTACACGCTCTGGCACGACCATCAATATCGCAATGCCATGGCTTGGCAGTGCGTAGGTTATAATCAGCCACCCCATCCCAGTTTCTTTCTTGGAAACCTGGAGAACATAACCATAGCTCCTCCTCCTCTCATGCTTGACGGACGTACAGAGGTGACAGGTTCTATCGGAACGACCGACAGTCATCTGCTGATTTCCGGCTATGAGGATAAGACCATTGCTGTACAGGATGGAGCCTCACCCTATATATTGACCGTCAATGCACCGGCATGGGTGCAGGGCACTGGTTCGCAGCAGGCTACCAGCTCTACGCCCAAGTCGCCTGAACGCAATGTAATCACTTATACGACCACCCTGACTGGTGGTGCCTTTGCCGGTTCGATGCGCCTCGTCAAGCAGGGCGAGGGTGTCCTTGTACTTCCCAATGTTGTCCAGAAACACACTGGCGAGACCAATGTCTGGCAGGGTACGCTGCAGTTCGACGGCACATTCGAGAGCTCTCCACTTTGGCTGAATCGTCATACCACACTCATCTCTAACGGTGGTATTTTCAAAGGCGGCATCAAAGCTGATTACAACGCCACCATCTATCCCGGTGGCAAGGATAACGTAGGTTCTCTCACAACCACCACACTCAATCTTAGCTTTGGTTCACGCATTGTTTTCGATGGTGCAAATAGCGCATTCGACCAGTTGACAGTCAACACGATTGTCATCGACGCAAAGACCGCAGAGCCTTGGATAAGCTATGGTCCTACCTATAAGGCTCCTGTCTTGCAGTTTAACTACAGCGGTGAGTTGGCCGAAGGCACCTACGAACTGGCTACTGTGGACGAAATCAGCGGTAGTTTGGAAGAAGTCATTATCGAAGGTATCAGCAAAGAGATGAAGACTGAGTTAGTTCACGAAGGCGGCAAGTTGAAGCTTGTCGTTGAGAAGATGCGTGCTGCAGGAGTCATCGTATGGAACGGCACCACTGAGACGTCTTTATGGAAAGAAGGTAGCACAAAGAACTTCCTCATCGGTGAGAAGGTGACGGAATCTGTTCATAATGATGAGGTCATTTTCAACGACGATGCTGCCGTCACCGAACTGTCTATCCGTGGCGCTGTAAGTCCCAAGTCGGTGACGTTCAACAACGATACCAAGAACTACGTCATCAACGGTGACAGCATCATTGGTGGTGGTGAACTGACTAAGAATGGTGCAGGTACTGTAACCATCAACAGCCAGAATCATATCGGTAATACAGTCATCAACGCGGGTAAGCTGGTCGTTGGCTTGCTGGCTAATAACAGTGGGCAGGCTTTTGGTGCCCTTGGCGATGCCTCAAAGACGATTACTGTCAACGACGGTGCTACGCTGTCGTCAAATGGCATCATCATTACCGATCAACCTGTAACCATTGCCGGTACATCAACGATAGAGGTGCAAAGCGGTGCTTCGTTCACCTTTAATAAAGCTATCACTGGCAGTAACGCTTCACTGGTGAAAATTGGTGCTGGCACCATGACACTTGGTCCCGGCCGTCGTTTCGCAAAGCTTATTGTCAAGCAAGGTACAGTAAACGCTCCTGCCGTCAGCCATGTCGATCAGCTACCCACAAATGTGGAGTTTGGCAGTAGTGGTATCATTTGGGGTGCCAACGAGGAGGATACTCCCGGCATCACGAATTCCACTAATTTTGTCGTTCCCAAGAGCTGTAAAGGTACTTTCTATGGTTCATTTCGCGGCACTTACTCCGGCAAACTGACTGGTGAGGGTACGTTCAATGTCTATACCGGTGGTGTTCGCTGCTACTGGAATGGTAATTGGAGCGAGTTCACCGGCAAGGTTGTGCTGGGCGAGTATAACCGTCAGAACAAGAAATCGTACGACCCGGTGTTCACCTTCAATAATACCTATGGCCTACCCAAAGCCACGCTGAATGTTCCGGCTAATGTTGACTGTAGCAATGAAGGAAAGAACTTTAAAGTCGGTACCTTGACAGGCGCTGGCAATCTGTCGGGTACCGGCAAGTGGACTGTGGGCTACCGCAACGAGGCTATGCCAATTACCTCCATGACCATCAGTTCACCAGTATAGAAGGTTGGCTCAGGCAAGATGACCATCACCCCGGGCAACACGATAAAAGGTGCCCTGACTGTCAGCGGTGGTGTCGTGACCTTCAACGACTCTAAACTGGAGTCAACACTGAATGGAGCTAATGCCTTGGTGGTGAAGGACAGTGGACGCGTGGTCGGTCAGGCATTGGTTTACACCACTACCATCAATAAGGGTGGTGAACTAAGGCCTTGTGGTGCCACCTATAGCGAGACGATTGCCGGAACAATCAAGAGCAACTTCACTATTACCGCCAACGAGGGATCTTTAGTAACCTTCATCAAGCAGAAGAGCAAGAACTCGATGATTATTGCTAAGAACTTTGTCATGAACGGTACGCTGAAGGTTGTGTTTAACAATTATACCCCGACAGTAGGCGACGAGTTCACGTTATGGGAAGTCAGTGGCACATTCTCAGGAACGCCCACCTTTGACCTGCCTGAGCTGCCAGCCGGTATGGAGTGGGACACCTCGAGACTCACTGAGGCTACGGGTATTCTTAGCATCAAGCAGGCTACTGGCATCCATAACATCACTGCCGATAGTGACCCATTGAATGTCTATAACCTTAGTGGTCGACTGGTGAAGCGATTGGCTACCGCCAGTGACATCTACAGTCTACCTGCTGGCATCTACATTCAGGGCGGCAAAAAGATTGTTATTAAGTGAAATACAAGTAAATAAATATATGTCAAAAAGAGAGCGCTCCAACTGCGGAGCGCTCTCTTTTTAGCATATCTTCCTTACTATCTACCTTACCACGACCTTTTTGCCACCTAAGATATAAAGGCCCTTGCGCATCTTGCTGACCTTTACACCCTGCAGCGTATAGATGTCGGGCTTGGTGTCAGTCGTGGCTGTCACACTGCGAATGCCGTCGGTATCACCTGTCGGACGGTAGACAGCCACTGAAGGATAGATGGTATAACTGTTACGTCCAGTCAGACTAACCTGCAATCCGTCCTTTGCATCCTCGCAAGTCACGAAGATGTTCTGCTGGTTGTCAGCGCTATAGACCGTAGCACCTTCACCCTTCACAAAGGTCACATGCAACAGGTCACCGACAGCAGCCTCGTCAACAGACAACGTAAAATCGCCAAAGGCGTTGAGGCCGAAACCAGGGAACACACTGTAGTAGATACCCTTCTCGCTGGAGAACGTCAGTCCGCTGAACAGCTCCGTATTTGTGGCAGTGCTCTTCTTCGAGCGCCACCACGCCTGTTTACCACTACCGGTGAAACCCATGATATCGACAGTGGTAGCCATCTTGCTCCAGCCATCGCCCAGCACCTTCTCATCGGTGAGGTCATAGGCTAAGAGTTGCTCATAGGCTCCTCGTGCGTACATATAATAAGTATAGGCCTTGCCCTGTGTGTCGGTAGCCTGCACGATGAGTGCCCCATCATTTTTGCCTGTCACCGTCAGCACCATGGTGCCATCGTCACGCTTCTGTGTCTTGAAACCCGTAAATGCCTTGCCATCCGCATCGCTGATAGCTACACTGCTTATCTCTCTACCCACGACTGAGAGCAGATACTGCAGATAGTACTTGCCATCCGTCTCCTGCACCAGTCCCTTTAGTGTCATGGTCAGCGCCTCTTCCTTACCGGCAACAGGCACCAGCTTCACGGTGCTGTTCAGCCCCGATGGCACCAAACTCCACCTGTCAAAGGTTGTACTGCCACTGATGGTCGACATGTTGATATCCTCAAAAATACGCCATACCACACCCTGTCGGTCCATGTCGCTGATGCGGTTGGCAGGAAGGTTCGTCACCTCGATGCGCAGCGTATTGCTACCCTCCTTGATATGGCCTGCGCAGTCCAGCACGAAAGGTGCTGCCCATGCACAACCGATGTACTCTCCGTTCAACCACACCCGTGCACTCTCCCTGACATCGCCAAGGTCAATGCGAAAACCATGGGTAGCGGTCTTCATCTGAGCAGCCGTCACAGCAAATGTCGTTTCATACGTACCAGTACCCATGAAGACGGCAGCTTGTGCATCAAGAGTTTCCCAGCACTGAAGCTTCTCCAGCGTGTAGGGCTGCGCGATGCCTGGCAGCGTCAGTGTCCACGGACCACTGATCTCCAGACCACCCAGCTCCTGTTTCTCAGTATCCTCACTGTCCAAGGCTATCTCTGTATCGTAAGTCTGAAGGATAAGCGACTGTCCGGACTTCAGACTGATCCACACCTTGCCATCCTGTACCTTGCCTTTCGTGATGTTTCCGGTCATTGGATCGAAGAGTGCCACACTCTGGAAGGGAACAGCCAGTGCCACATAACCCGCCACGTCGTCAGGCATCAGGTTAGCCACAAAGTAGTGGTGACCATGGTCATTACTGCGACGTATCGCGCTCAGTCCCAACAGAGTACGTAGCTGTTCGCCTTTGGCCGTGATAGCGTTCAGTGCCTCAGCCTTATAGCCTTCCACAATCTGTGCGCCTTGCTGTCGGAGTGATTCGATATGGGTCTTCACGCTGTCGGGCAAGTAATCCGTCACGGGGATTACCAGTGCCTGATAGCGGGTGCCCGCAGCCGTCTGTAGCATGCCGTCGACAAATGTCGTATGCATCAGATAGTGCTCGCTGGTGTAGTCGCAGTCCAGTCCCATGGCTTCCAGATTGTTGACACACTGCTCCAGCTCAGTCATCTTCTGCGATAGCTTGTTGATGTCAAACATCACCATCTTGTTCTGGAAGTCACCAGAGTTCTTGTGCATGGCATAGGCAAATGGAGCATATACCAGCACATCGTTGTCGGGCTTGCCCATCTGCAGGAAGCTCTGCACGCGCTCAATATACTTCATCATGCTGGGTGCATCGTACCATATCGAGTTGGTGGGACTCATATCGATGGCAGCATAGAACTTCCAGCCTGGCCATGCAGCATCTTTCGGCGAGTAAGCAGTGCCATGAAACAGCACGTGGTTGACGCCACTGGTGAACAGCAAGTCCAGTTCTGGCTTTATCTGCGACAGTGACGTGCGGAAGTGCTCTGTCAGCCATGTCATCGACTCACTGGACGTCAGCGGTTTGCCGGTGATATGGGCAGCGCTCGATGCATATTTCAGGGTAGCGCGGCTGCTCAGTGCTGTATTATAAAATCCCTTGTCGTCGCGCAATCCTTTGATGCCGAAGTCGCTCAGGTAGAAATTTTCAATCTCTGGGATGTCGGCCTCAGCGTAGAGGTCTATCAAGTTGCCTGGGGAGCCGTGTGCCTGGTTACGGGTAGTAGCCCCATGGCTGTGAGCCCATGCCGTCCACTGGCGGGTGAAGTTCTCCTGTAGCATGTCCGACAGCGTCTGCCGATAGTCGGCATATACCTGTTTGTCACGGTTGAGTAGCTTGTCGAGGTTTTCTTCCAGCTTGTAGCCTCGGCGTGCCTCAAACTCCTCAAACATCTTCGGTGTCCAGTCGGCAACGTTGATCTCGTACGAGTCGTTAAAGAACGAATGCGGCCAACGTCCATTAGCAGCCGTGAAGCGGTTGTCGAAGTATTTCAGGTAGTTCGCCACTGCATCAGCGCTGAAGTAGTCCACCACATAACCCTCGCTGCCTGGCGACGGACGCTTCACCTGCATCACACCATACTGATTGTAGGCGACTATGATTTTCCATTTGCCTGCGGGTGCTGTCCATTTCAGCGTCTTGCCACTGACCATTGCGGTGAGGTTCGTCACCGTACCGTCGTTGCCACTCTGTGGAAAGGCCATCACGCGCTGCAGCGTGCCATTCGACGTGGTCAGTGTCTGAGTAATCTCTTTTGTGCCGTCGCCCGTCACGTCGAAGGTCTCCGTTACCAGTTTGCTGGCAGACTCCTCTTTCCTGACCATCGGCCCGCCAAAAGGCCAGCCTGTGCCCGTCGTCATGTCAATGTCGATGCCCAGCGCGTCACCTTGTTGCTGCACGTAGTTCAGCATTTCCAGCCATTTGTCACTCAGGTAGGCGATGTTCTTTGCCTCGTTGTTCTTCACACCGTAGATGGGGGTAATCTCCAGGTTCCCGATGCCAGCAGCTGCCAGCTGTTCCATCTGCCATTTCAGGTTGTCTTTGTCCACGGCCGATCCGTGCCACCACCAACGGCTACCAGCCTTGGCTTCTCGTGTCGTCTCTGGCCATGTGGGTGTCGTCTGTGCCTGCAGTCCACTCCATGCCGCCATCATCAGCATGCATGTTGTCAGTAGTTGTCTTTTCTTCATATTTTTTGTTTGTTTTAGAAGCGATTAGCATGTCCGTTTGCAAAGATAGTGCATTTTCCCTTAACCTGCAAATTTATTCTGGACGTTTGCCAGCAAGGACTTAAAAAATCTTAAAATCTGTATTAAATTTGCGTTTACGTGTTGTCGGTTTTACAAATTTACCTTACCTTTGTAGCGTATTAACTAAAATGGTGCAACGAGCAACTGTGAATCATAGAAGCTCAATTCTTGGAAACTAATATAAATAACATATTTTATTTACTTACTAAAACATTAACATTATGAGAAAACGTTTACTTATGATCGCAGCCTTTGCGCTGACAATGGTAGGCAGTGCATTTGCTCAAGAGAATGAGAAGCAGTCTCAGCCATGGACTCCCATGACGCAGACACCTGCGCTTGGAGGCTATGTGTACACTGCAACGGAGAGAGTAAAAATTACTGGCGAAAACATCGTCACCAATGGTGCGTTCGAGAGCAAGGATGGCTGGACAAACGATGTTGGAGAAGAACTCAATGCCGAAGTTTGGGAAATTTCAGATGGCGAAGGTCCTGGTGGCGAGAATGCCATCATGAGCTTATCTAACACCACTGCTGATGCTGCACTCTGCCGCTCTTGGGCTCTTTCAGAAGGCACCTATGTTGTCATGTACGACATCAAGGGTGCTGCTACGACCGTTACGGGTATCGTAAATGGCAACGCCAGCTGCTTGGACTTCTTCTTGACTAGCGGAGAAAGCTTGACAAAGGCCACTGAGGGCGACGTGCAAGTTGCTACAGTCAACGGTTTCAAGGACGACTGGAAAACCGTCGCTTACTACTTCGAGGCTGCAGATGGTCAAAAACTTGTCATGCACGCAGAGAAGCTGAATGTCGAAGCTATGATTACCAATATCAGAATTTTCCCGGTCAACCTCGTTTTTGACGACCGCATTCTAAAGGAGAAGTTAGCATATGTTGACAAACTGATTGCAACCGGAAAGTTCGTTCAAGACACCGAGAATAATTTCATTGAGAACGTTGTTGGAACTATGCGTGAAATGTTGAATGGCTCTGAGGGAGGTGCCTTGGACGACATCTCTGGCACTCAGGCCCTCATAGATGCCTACGAGAGTGAACTGAAATTATGGTATGACCTGAATGCTGCCGACCTGTTGAAGGACGAGAAACGTTGGAGCGCCTATGCCGATACTCGTAAGAAAGATGGCATCGGTGGTAATTGGAAAGGCACTGGTGGCCGCTGGTTCCACAAGAACAATGGCGGTTCTGACGAGATTACTGCTGATGGTGACGAGATTGGTCACCGCTTCCAAGGTAACATGGAAGGTAATGCCTCACAGTATTACACTATTACTCCCAGTTTTGCCGGAACATATATGTTCTCACTTGATATAGTTGGTCACTATATGACTGGTACCAGTGGAAAGTCAAAAACTTATACGGATGCCAGCACTGACAACTATATAACCGACTGGAACCGCGACTTCAAGGGTGTAACCATGTATGCCGGTAAGGACATTATGGGTGCTGATGCTGACGCTAATGCCGATATGAACGCAGAGCAGGAAGGCCAAAAGGTTGACTGCGGTATTATCAGCAATCCTAATGCAAAGAACAACCCACAGAAGTTTGTGGTGTTCTATGAAGTTTCTCAGGAGATGGTTGATGCACAAACACCTGTTACATTTGGTATTACCTACATTATCGACCCCGACCGTGGCTTTACCACCAAACTGGGTACCAATGTCAACATCGCCAATCCTCAGATTCGTCTGATTGGTGTTACTCAGGATGTCATCGACTTCCAGAATGAGGTTAAGAAGATTATTGTCCAGCAGAGTCCGTTGAAGGAGCGTCTGCAGTGGGCAAACGACGATATGGCCAAGACCGCCGCTGACGGTTATCCTTGGGGCAAGGCCGCTTTGAAGGAAGCTATTGACCACTACCAGCCTGTTTACGATGCATCTCTGACCGTAGTAGATGCTGAAGGTAATGTACTGAACGAGGCATTTATCAAGCAGCAGATTAAAGCAGACGTTTTAGGTGAAGGCATCCTTTACAGTGACAGTCTGTTGAATAGCGTTAAAGCTATGAACAGCGCACGTAGCGCATTTGCAAGCACCAACAGTCTGCCTGCCGTCACCTATCTTCAGAAGGTCGCAGACGCTGAGTCGGTATATGCAGATGATTTCTATGCTGCTGGCGACAAGACTACTTTCCGCACTGCTATTGATGCAGCTATCGCTAAGCGCACTGAGATCCTGGGCACGACTACTGATGAGACTCGCGATACTGACATTGAGACACTGAATACTCAGTTGAATACACTGGCTGAGGCTGTTGAGGCCTTCAAGACAAGTGCAAACAACGTACCGTTTATCGATATCGACTTCGCAAACGGATTCGCAATGAACGAAGAAGCTAAATGGGATACAGAAGGTAAATGGGCAACAACGGAAGAAGGTTATAATTATATCAAGGGTGCTAAGGGCGAAATGATTATCGGTAATGCTAATCCCGACGATAATACCGGTGCCCCCAATGAAAAGGGTGTTGGCACGATGGACTTTGCTCTGGGCATTGGCGAGGAACTTACCGATGTACTCCGCGTTGGTAACGGTTCTGCTACAGTAAATATTCCTGAGAATTCGTTTGACGACAACGACTGCGTACGCATCGATTTCAACGCATGGCTTGTACAACTCTCAAATGGCGAATTTAAGGTTGAACTGAAGAATGCTTCAGACCAGACTATTGCCGGCTTCGGATACATCGCATACAACGGTGACAATGGCACTACAACAAATAGCTTCAACAACGAGGCTAATGAGGGTATGGACCTCAACAAGTATGCAACAAGCAATCGTGATGGTGACGCTGCTTCGCATGTAAACGGTAACAAGAATTCTTTCTCGCTTGTCATTGACAACAAGGCTAAGGGCGTTAAGGGTACGCTGACAACAACTAAGGGTACCACTTCTGGCAAACTGCTACCTATCAATACTCAGATTGATGAGACCACCACACTCTCTGACATGAAGATTGCTAAGTTTGTACTCACCTCTAATTACACGAACTACGTAGGCCGACGCTGCTGGTTCGATGATCTGAAGGTTTACAAGTATCCTTCTCAGGCTGAAGGTCCTATCGACACTGCTATCGAGACTGTTGAGACCGTAAATGCTAACGATGGTGCTATCTACAACCTCGCTGGTCAGAAGGTAAGCAAGAGCTTCAAGGGCCTCATCATCAAGAACGGCAAAAAGTACTTCGTGAAGTAAGTAATTACGCCATTGCGACTGAGTCGCAATGCACAATAGCCATCAATCCCCACCGCCCACACGGGCTGGTGGGGATTTTTTATTGAAAATTTGGAAGTTACAAAAATAATAATTATCTTTGCAGCAACATTCGGGAAAAGGAGAATATGGGCATATATATCGACACAGGGAATGCAGGATTTCAGAGTGCACGGAACAGTGAGTACGTTGACAAGTCAGAGCTGATTCGAATTGTCAACGGCACATTGTTCACAGAGCGACGCTTCAGTTGCGTAACACGCAGCCGCCGATTCGGCAAGTCCATGGCAGCAAAGATGCTAAGCGCCTACTACGACCGGGCATGCGACTCTCGCCAACTGTTCACTGACCTGAAGATTGCTGGAGACGCATCGTTCGAGGAGCACCTCAACAAGTATCCTGTTATCTTTCTCGACATCAGCGACTTCGTTACGAGGTTTAAGACGGAGGGCATCGTAAAGGAGATAGATGCTGAGCTGAGAACCGACATCGGGAAGTGCTACCCTGACGTGGAGAAAGAAGAAAGTGACGACTTGATGGCTTTCCTTATCCGTGTCGTTGCAAAACATCACGAGCCTTTCATATTCATCATCGACGAGTGGGATGCCATCTGTCGTGAATTTGAACCGGACACAGAGGCCATGAACCGTTATGTGGACTGGCTGCGCAGAATGTTCAAGAGTGGCAAGTCGAAAGATGTATTTGCCGGTGTTTACATGACAGGGATTCTGCCTATTAAGAAATACAAGACAGAATCTGCTCTTAACAATTTCCAGGAATATTCGATGGTGGAGCCACGACGTATGGCACCTTATTTTGGGTTTACCAAAGATGAAGTCAAGGTACTGGCTGAAGAGCATGACATGGATTTCGATGAGCTGGAGAAGTGGTACGACGGCTATCAGATTGGCGATGAACGTTCTATTTTCAATCCCAATTCTGTGATGCAAGCAATCGATTCCGGCCATTGTCGCAGCTTTTGGGCAAGTACAGGAGCCTACGATGCACTGGCACATTATATCCAAATGAACTATGAGGGACTGAAAGACGACATCATCAGCATGCTGGCTGGTGGACGCTGCGCAGTAGAGCCCACAGGATTCCAGAACGACATGTCGGTCATCCGCAGCAAGGACGATGTGCTGACGGTGCTGATACATCTAGGCTATCTCAGCTATGATTGGCGTGAGAGTGAGTGCTATATCCCCAACCGTGAAGTCGCTGGCGAGATGGTGAATGCTGTAAAAAACAGCAGTTGGAACAACGTCGCTAAGGCCATAGAGGAGTCTAAACAGCTACTGAAGGCTACTCTGGCTGGCAACGAGACTGCTGTAGCCCGTAGTATTGATGCCGCTCATGACGAACATACCAGCATTTTAAGCTATAACGATGAGAATTCACTGGCATGCGTTCTGAGCATCGCCTACTATTATGCCTACAACAACTACATCATCCATCGCGAACTGGCTACTGGTAAGGGATTTGCCGATTTGGTACTCATCCCACGGAAGGGCGTAGATTCTCCGGCAATTATCATTGAACTGAAGTACAATAAGGACGCTGATACCGCTATAGATCAGATCAAACGCAAGGAGTACCCCGCCAAGGTTGCTCAATATGCCGACCGTTTACTGCTCGTCGGAATTAATTACAATCGCGACACCAAGCAGCACAGCTGCAAGATATTCCTACATTCCTAAATTCCTTAGACTAACTATCCCCGCCCACACGGGCAGGTGGGGATTTTTCGTTTGTACTGCTGGTAGAATAGTGCGTTTATTAGTTAAAATTATCCTTATTTAAAAAAATAATGAAACATTTTTATCGGTGTTTCATTTTTTTTGCTTACTTTTGCACATTGAAAACTACTGCCCATACCATGGGGTAAAGCTAAAACGAAACAAATTGATTAACAAATAGCTATTTATGAAAAAATTCTTTGTCTGTATCTCTCTCGTCCTTACGGGATTGATGACCTCTTGCGTAGACAAATTCCAGGAGGTGGATGCCGACTCGAAGCCATCATGGCTCGGAGAAAGCATTTATGCGGAATTGAAGAATGCAAACCAGGAGCGTCTGACGGGAACATTCTCGAACTACGTGCGACTGATTGATGACCTCGGCTATGCTGAGACCCTCAACCGTACTGGTTCGAAGACCATCTTCCCTGCCAACGACGAAGCCTTTGCACGCTTCTTCCAGAAGAACGAATGGGGTGTGACCAGTTACGAGCAGCTGACCACCTCGCAGAAGAAACTGCTCCTCTACTCGTCGATGCTCGACAATGCCCTACTCATTGGCATGCTGTCTACCGCCAGTAACGGCACGGCAGAACCAGAGAATGGTGCCGCCGTCAAGCACATCACCAATGTCAGTGTCATAGACACCATCCAGTACATGAAGAGTGCGGAGGACATGCCAAAGGGCAACAAGTACTGGCAGCGCTTTTATGAGAAGGGTATCCACACCGTCAGTGACAACACCCGTCCTATGATGGTACACCTGACCCGTGAGTACATGCTGGATAATGACATCACGGTTGCCGGCAATGAAAGCGACTTTGCCATCCTAACCGGAACACCCTATCAGGAAGGTACCGCTTACGTCTTCAACAACCGCGTCATCAAAGGTGATGTCACCTGCCAGAACGGCTATATCCACCAGATGGAGGATGTGCTCGTACCACCAGGCAACATGGCTCAGGTGCTCCGTAAGCACGACAATACCAAGTACTTCAGCCGCATCATAGACCACTATTCAAAACCCATCTACGACGAGTCGACCACCCGTCAGTACAACGATTGGGCCAAAAGCCAACAGGACATTGGCATTGCAGTGCCGTCCATTGACTCTATCTTCCAGGTACGCTACCTCAGTGCCCGCTCACAGGATGGCAAGGCCTACGAGACTGAGATTGGCGACAATCATGGCATCCTTAATTTCGACCCAGGTTGGAACCAATACTATCCAAGCTCAACAGCACAGAACAAAGTTGACAACACAATTACCGACCTGGCAGCTTTCTTCGTTCCTGACGATGATGCCGTCAAGCGTTTCTTCCTGCCAGGTGGCAGTGGTTCTCCTTTAATTGAGATATATGGTAGTAAGCGCGAATTAGGCAATGCTGTCATCAACGACGAGGCTCACCTGATGGAGAACCTGGACTCGGTACAGCAGAACAACCCAAGGTTGCTGACACAGTTTGTCAAGAACCTGCTTAAAGATCGTTTCACAGCAACCGTACCGTCCAAGTTCGACAACATCACCAACGATGCATCAGAGAACATGGGTATCAATATAAATAGCCTCTCACGGAAAACCGACGGCAAATACGACATTACATTTGCAAACAATGGTGTCATCTACGTCATCAATGATATGATTGTACCCGCTTTGTACAACTCTGTTGCGGCACCGGCAACCATTTATGACGATATGCAGGTCTTCGGCTGGGCTATTCAGGACTGGGCATCACAGGGAAAAACAGACCCATTGGGACTGGACTTCAACTACTACCTGCTGGCTATGAGTGCCAACTACGCATTCTTCATTCCCGAGGACAACGCTTTCGGTTACTATTATCTCGACCCTGCCTCATTGGCCAAGGTTGACGGTGCAGGCGATCCACGCCCCGAGGTACTCCACTTCTTCTATGCTGATGGTGACCTCAAATGCACGCGTTACTATTTCAATCCGACTACGGGAGAGGTGTATAGCCCTCAAGCTGAAACTATCGCAAACGTGAAGACGCAGTTCACCGACATCCTGAACTACCACACGGTGGTACTGAAGGGTGGTGAGCGTCTTGGCGACAACCACTACTATAAGACCAAGCATGGCGGTGAAATATACGTCGACGGCAACAAAGTCGGTTCGCACGTCATGTCGGGTGTCCAGATTGAAAACCCCACCATCTTCCCAGCGCCAGAGATTAAGACCGTCTATAATGAAAAGAACGGTTCTGCCTATAGAATGAACCGCCTCATTCAGGCTCCACAAGAGAGTGTTTATAAGGTGCTGAAAGACAACCCCGGTAAGTTCAGCAAGTTCCTTGATGTTTGCCAAGGTTTCGAGGCTACAGAAGTGCTCGACTGGGCCGGTATCTCCAAAGAAGAGAACAAGGTAACCAAGAAGACAGAGCAAGACGCCTTTGCCATCTTGACCAACCAAATAACATACAATGCAACGACGACCGATGGTGAGCCCGTCTATGTCACGGAACAAGCAGCTGTTGACAAAAACATCAGAATGTTCAACACCTATAACTATACACTCTTTGCCCCCGACAACAATGCTATGGACATCGCCTACGCAAGAGGTCTGCCCAAGTGGGAGGACATCAACGACATGTACGAGGCATACATCGCCAAGGTAACCGCAGACCCAGACTACGAAGCTACCGACGCGGACAAGGCCGACATGGCTAAGGCCAAGAAGATGATGACGCAGCTGCGCGACTTTGTACGTTACCACTTCTTTACCACTTCTGTCTATGCAGACAAGACTATCGAAGGCGGACGTTACCAATCACTCAGCTCTGACGCTACCGGTATTGCCAAAGAGGCTACTATTAGCGGTGGAAGCGATCGTCTGACGGTCACCGACCTCAGCAATCACAGCGTAACCATCGATGCCACCAACTCATCAAAGATGGTCAACAAGATGGCACGCGACTATTGGTTGGGCAAGCGAAATGCTAACGGTAACATCATTCCTGCTGATGCAAAGAACGCCACTGCCATCTACACCTCGTCGTTCTGCGCCATCCATCAGATTTCGGAGCCTCTCTACAATTCTAAGTCAGGACGCTTTGACCAATAATAACATACTACGAACTCTAAAGATCAAGATACAATGAATATCAAGAAAGTCATATTTGCCACTCTGTTTGCTGTAGTCAGCCAACTGGCAATGGCTCAGGGAGTGCGCGTATCGGGTACCGTAACCGATGACGACGGCCCCATCATGATGGGTAACGTCGTAGAGCGCGATGCCAACAACCGTATCGTATCGGCCACACAGACTGACTTCAACGGTAACTTCTCGCTGCAAATCAAGAACACCAAGAACAAGCTGGTGTTCTCGTACGTAGGTGACAAGACCCAAATACTGTCCATCGGCAACAAAACGGTCTTCAACGTAAAGTTGCAGCCCGAAGGTCATGCCATCCAGGAAGTCGTTGTCAAGGGACGCCGCGGCAACTCCGGTGGTCTGATGTTGCAGAAGAAGGAAATCTCCGTTTCGCAGCAGGTCATGAACATGGAGCAGGTTGAAGGTCTGGCCTTCACCTCTGCCGACGAAGCACTGCAAGGTGAGATTGCCGGTCTGGACATCGTCTCCAACTCTGGTAACCTCGGTGCCGGTTCGCAGATGCGTCTGCGTGGTGTCACCACGTTGTCAGCCAATGCTAACCCGCTGATTGTCGTTGACGACAAGATTTTTGATAACCCTGATGAAGACTTCGACTTCGCCAATGCCGACGAGGAGCAATACTCTTCACTGTTGTCCGTCAATGTCGAGGATATTGCCAGCATCACCGTCCTGAAGGATGCCGCCGCAACAGCCATTTGGGGTTCACGCGGTTCCAATGGTGTCATCCTGATTACCACCAAGCGTGGTTCGCGTGGTGTGCCCCGTATCAATTTCTCGTATAAGTTCACCGGAACCTGGCAGCCCGAAAGCTACAAGCTGCTGAATGGTGACGACTATACCATGCTGATGAAGGAGGAGTTTTACAACCCCACTCAGCAGGCAGACCGCACCCTGAACATCGCTGAGCTCAACTACGACAAGAGCGGCTATGCAGACTGGGAGAACTGGAACAACAATACCGACTGGGTAGATGCCGTCAAGCAGTTTGGTGCCATGCACGACATGAGCATGAACGTCACTGGTGGTGGACAGAAGGCTCAGTTCCGCATTTCTGCCGGTTACAAGCACCAGACAGGTTCTATCATTAAGCAGAAGTTCCAGCAGTTCACCACCCGTATGGCTTTGGACTATAACGTGTCAGACCGCATCCGTTTCATCACGAACTTCGCGCTGACCTATACCAATAACTACAAGAACTATGAGGGCAAGATTAACGGTGTCAACCACCAGAGTCTGCTGGCTATTGCCCAGCAGCAGGCACCGAATATGAGTATCTATCGTCAGGATGCCAACGGCAACGACACCGATGAGTATTTCCTGATGAACCCAACAGCGCCTAACCGTAATGTGACTCCTTATGACGGTACGTACTCCAGCTACGACTTGTCAAATATCTATAACTTAGGCAACCCAGTAGCTATCGGTAATCTCGCATGGATTAAGGACCAGACCTACCGCCTGACCCCGGACTTCACCATCAAGTACGAGATTCTCGGTACCGAGGCAGAAAAGAGCCGCTTGACCTTCAACGGTCGTGTCGACTTCGATATATTCGCAGAGTCGAAGCCCACCTACTGGCCGGCAGCCCTGTCGAATGCCCAATGGACTTCCTCAGAGTATAACCTGACCACCAACTACGAGTTTAACCGCATGAAGATTGGCGGTCGTGCAGAGTTGGTCTTCACACCTTATTTTAAAAATAAGGATTTCACAGCTACCATGCTGCTGCGCTATGAGATGAGCACGCAAAACAGCAACAACCAGACGGTCATCATGAACCACCTGCCCAACGACATCACGTCGTCGACAGTCAATGCTGCCCCTGGTACACCCAGCAGTAGTAATAGCCGTTCGAACTCACAGAACATCCTTTACAATGCGCACTTCGGATACAAGGACGGCCGCTACAGCATAGGATTCTCGCTGCGCGCCGACGGTGACTCGAAGTTCGGTCCTAAGAACAAGTGGGCTTACTTCCCCGGTGTCTCACTGCGTTATAATATCAGTGAGGAGCCATTCATGAAGTGGAGTAATAAGGTGGTCTCCATATTAGGTCTGCGTGCCTCCTGGGGTATCGTTGGTAAGGCTCCTGATAAAGACTATCTGTTCTTTAACAGCTACAACACCTCAGCAGGTTCCTATGGTAAGGGAAACAGCAATCTGGCAACTGTCGCCACCCTCAATGGCTTGAAGCTAGACGACCTGCGTTGGGAGAAGACCACCTCGTATAACTTCGGTTTCAACCTCGGACTGCTTCATGACCGTATCGAGATTGACTTCGACTATTACTTCAAGGACACTAAAGACCTGCTGATGGCAAACGTCAACATCCCATCATACGTTGGTTTTGCCAACGTAGCCTATGCCAATGTCGGTCGCATGACCAACCAGGGATGGGAACTGAACCTTACCGCCAAGAAATTCATCAAGATAGGCAAATTCTCTGCTGACTTTGGCTTCAACATCTCGCAGAACGAGAACGTGCTGAAGGAGATGGACGAAAGCGTACTGCAGTCTATCAATGGTACCACATGGAACTATGGCGACCGCGGTACCTACCCCGTTCGTGTTCAGCTAAACAATCCATTGGGTTCCATCTACGGCTTCCGCTATCAGGGCGTCTATCAGTACAGCTACGACTACCTGCAGAACTATCAGAAAGAGAACGGTCTGAGCACTGCTGAATATGAGGACTGGATTAACTCGTTCCTCGCCAGCGGCAAGACGGCTCCTGTCGCAGTGGGTTCCGACGGCAAGGTTATCATGGATACCAATACTGGTCAGCCCCAGCGCATGAAGTATGCGTACAGCCAGATTACTGAGAACGGTCATCCGGGTTACAACTTCCAAGGTGGTGATGCCATCTACGAGGATATCAACCACGATGGTGAAATCAACGCCCTCGATATCGTATACCTCGGCAACTCGCTGCCAAAGGTCAGCGGTGGTTTCAACCTCTCACTCAACTATGCCAACTTCTTTGTCAAAGCGCGTTTCAACTACCGTTTCGGCAGCAAGATTGTCAACCTTGCCCGTATGAATTTGGAGAACATGTACAGCACCAGCAACCAGAGTACTACCGTCAACTACCGTTGGCGTAAAGACGGCGACGACACACCGATGCCACGCGCCCTCTACCAGACTGGTTACAACTGGCAGAACTCGAGCCGCTACGTGGAAGACGGCAGTTTCGTACGTTTCCAGAACCTGCAGATAGGTTACAGATTCGATACCAAGATGATCAAGAAGTGGGGTCTGAAACAGCTTCAGATCTATGCTTCGCTGAACAACCTCTACTTGTGGACCAAGTACAGCGGTGTGGATCCTGAAGTCTCTGCCCGCGGCTATAGCCCTGCTCTTGACACGTCGAAGACACCACGCTCGAAGCAGTTTACGATGACCTTAAACTTAGGATTCTAAAGATATGAATACGATGAAGAAATATATATTAATGTTGTTCGCAGGACTGACACTCGTGTCATGCATGGATACGATCATCCTGCCCGATGACAAGACCGTCGACGAAGACTTCTGGAAGAGCAAGGAAGACGTCGCCATGATGGTCAACGGAGCATATACCGCCATGACATCGAATGATGTGTTAGAACGGCTGATTGTCTGGGGTGACTTCCGCACAGACGAGGTGAACCGTAACAACTCCGTAACGGACATCAGTACAAAGACACAGTCACTCGACGAGATTGCAGCCGTAAATATACAGACCACCAATGCGTATGCCACCTGGTCGGCATTCTACGAAGTCATCAACCGTTGCAATATCGTATTGACCCGTGCCGGTGAGGTTTTGGGAGTAGACCCGAACTACACAGACGGTGACTATCAGGTAGACCGTTCTCAGATGCTGGCACTTCGTGCCCTCTGTTACTTCTATCTGGTACGCAACTTCCGTGATGTACCCTACTACACCGAGGCATACATGACCAGCAGTCAGGCAACTGACATTCCTCAGTCGTCACCGGCCTATATTATTGACCAGTGCATCAGTGATTTGGAAGGATGTGTATCAACCTCCATGTCATCACGCAGCTTTAATGACTGGCGTCGTGTAGGATGGTTCACCACAGATGGTATTAACGCCCTATTAGCAGACCTCTATCTGTGGCGTGCCTCAGTCATGCATAGCGCAGCAGACTACCAGAGTTGCATTGACATCTGCGACCGTATCATCGAGTCAAAGAAAAGCCAGCACGTACGTAAACGCACAGAAACAACAGAGGCAGAATATCCGCTGGCAGAAGCTGAAGATATGTACTACGACCTGTTTGTCAAGCAGAATGCAGAAGAGAGTATCTTCGAGCTGCAGTGCCGCAGTAATCTGCCAGTATGCCAGTACTACTGGAAATACAAGAGTGCTACTGGTTCGGCCGGTATGGGATGGTTCAAGGCCACAACACTTTTTGGTGGAACTGCCTCCATTTACAACACTGAGACGAGCGTGAGCAACAACAACCTATATAGTGCTACCGACCTGCGCTACTACGCAGCTTGCTACCTACCAACTTCATCTGAGGACTCTTATGACATCCGCAAGATTATCTCCGAAAATCGTGTTATAGACAAGACGGCTACCAAGAAGCGCGAGGAATACGCCTATGGTGGAATGGACCGCAACTATATTATCTATCGACTGACCGACGTCATGCTGATGAAAGCTGAGGCATTGGTACAGCAAGCAGCCGACATCCCAGAAGGAGCAACGGACGAGGAGAAGGAAAGTATCAACGCCAGCAATGCCAGCGTGCTGCGTCCTGCCTTCAACATGATACAGGCTGTCAACACACGTGCACTATACAGAGAGGACAAGGGTGACTCAATGAAGTGGGATGCATTCAAAGGATTGTCAAAGTTGGAGTTTGAAAGACTGGTTTTGCAAGAGCGTCTGCGTGAGTTCTGTTTCGAGGGACGCCGCTGGTACGACCTGCTTCGTTACAACTATCGCCACGTTGAAGGAACCGACTACAACAACATTCTTGCCGACCAAGGTGCATTGGCAAAAATCTATGACGACATGCTGGAACTGATGACCCGCAAGCGTGGTACGGAGGCAAGCGGTGTGAAAGCCAAAATGCAAAATGAGGCCTATCTGTATCTGCCCATACCGAACAGGGACATCCAGATAAGTCCACAGCTGCGCCAGAACCCAGCATATGGTGACTCCAATGAATATGAGAAAAACTACTAATACAAAGGAGGACTAAACATGAAAAAGAATCTTTTTAAGAATATGAGCAGAATGGTCATGGCGCTGGCTACCGTTAGCACCATAGCGTTGACAAGCTGTAACCCAGAGCCCGACGAATCAGACCTGTTCACTGCTACTGGTGAGACTGCCGCTGATTTCATCAAGCGCAAGTCGTACCTGTCTTCGTTCAACGACATATTAGCCAAAGCAGGACTGGATCGCAACCTGTCTGCATATGGTGTGTACACCTGCTTTGCCCCCAACAACGATGCTGTAGAGGCTTATGTAAAGAAACTGTACAACGATACAGAAGCTAAGACACCTCACAACGGACTAGCAGAAGAGAGTGTTGAGGCACTGATAGCCAATGACAGCTTGTGTAGGGACATTGCCCTGTACCACTTACTCGCCAGTGAGGCTATGACGACCACTGATATCGGTATCGCCAGCCGTAATATCAATACCATGCTGCGTATTCCGTTTAACAGTGACGGTTCTACAGGAAAAATCATGCTGAACAAGTCGGCTACCATTATACAAGGTGACTCAATAGTCACCAATGGTGTAGTTCACGTCATAGACTCTGTCATTCCCCGTAATACGAGACTGATACCTGAGGAACTGAACCGCATGAGCCAGTTTAGTATCTTTGCTGAAGCACTGGAACTTACCGGACTGGCCGACTCGTTGGCCAAGACAAGAAAAGATGTAGAGTACACGATAACGGACTCTAAGGATACAGATGGTGCTGAACTGTATCATCCGACTGAGTGCAAGGTTATGTACACACTCTTTGCCGAGCCGAACGAAGTAATGGCAAAGAAAGGCATCAATAATCTTCAAGACTTGATTCAATATGCCAACAGCATCTATGGTAGTGCATCCGACTGGTACGACTACGTCAGAGAAAAAGGTATTACCATCAGCACCGGGGATGATTATACCAACCGTTTCAACGCGCTGAACATGTTCGTAGCCTACCACATCTTGTATGCCGGTATGCCGGAGGACGAACTGGTCTACGAACGTAGCAGCAAGTGGCAGAAAGCACAGACATGGAACTTCTGTAATGGTGGTCAGCCCTTTGACTACTATGAGACCATGCTTCCCAACACCATCCTCAAGATATGGCAGCCTGAACCACTAATGGCTAAGAAGACACTGTACATCAACCGCTGTATAGCCATGAATACGCTGACCGACGAGGTAGGAACAATGGGATCAGAAGCTATGCATCCGCTAATAACAGGTGAAGGACTGAATGTCAAGATTAACCGCACCTCGGACAAGCAGGCCAACATTCCCTGGAACATACAGACCTTTAACGGCTATATCCACAGCATCCAGGACATGCTTGTCTATACGGAAGATGTACCCAAAAAGGTATTGCATGAGCGTATGCGTTTCGATTCGACTACCTTCCTGGTAGAGTTTATTAACAACGGTATCCGTATGTCAAGCAACGCAGATATGACAGCATTGAATGGTGGTGGTAGTGGTGCCCGCGTGGCTTTCCCACTAAACTACTTCGACAATGTAGTCAGCTATACCTCCGAGAACCGTTTCCGCTACAACATCAAGGGTGCCTACAACGCATGGCAGTCGGATACTTTCCAAGGATGGGGTAACGGCTATGACCTCGCCATCAAATTGCCGCCAATACCAACGGGAACTTACGAATTCCGTATCTTCTACACGCCTATGTCACATGGTGGCATGATGCAGTTCTATATGGGTAATAGCAAGAGCCAGCAGTCGATGATGGCCCTCGACATCCCGCTCGATGTACGTATTCCCAAGGAAGACCCCCGCATTGGTTCAACACCGTTCTACGACGAGGATGACCTGGGTATTGCCTCCGATCAGGCACTGCGTAACCGTGGCTATATGCGTGGTTTGTTCAGCTACGTAGACCACCCAGAGTATCAGGATGGCAATGCTACCAACCACAACATGCGCTCCGATGCACGAAACGCTTCGTTCCGTAAACTCTTCCAGCCTCAGATGTACCGCCAGAGTGACGAACATTGGTTCCGCATCAAGACCGTCATCACCGGCAACCCTGACCTGAAGTGGCAGTTTGACTACATTGAGTTCATGCCAATAGACTTGCTGAACAGAGACGACGTGGCTGAAGACTGGTTCTAATCTGAGATTAACGGTTAAAGATTAAAGTTTAAAGATTATGAAGAATAACAAATATATAGGACTGATGATGGCAGCAGCGATGCTGGCTGCCACGTCATGCTCCGATTTCAACGACTATAACGAGGTGCCGAGTGATGCACTGCCTGAGGGCAACCAGACATTGTGGCAGAACATCTCCAGCAATCAGGACCTGACGGACTTTGCAGATTTGGTGAAACAGGCCGGATTCGAAGCAGAGCTGGAAAAGTCACGTGCCTACACCATCTTCGCACCCAAGAACGGTTCGTTCATCAAGTCGGAGTTTGAAGGCATGGATAATAAAGACCTGCTGCAACAGTTTGTCAAGAACCACATCGCTGAGTATAACCACGTGGCTACTGGCGCTGTGAACATGCGCATCCACACACTCAACGAAAAGTCATACATCTTCGAGGGTAACGGCAAGTACACCTTTGCTGGCATAGACATCAGTAAGCCTAACTTGCCCAGCAACAACGGTGTGATACACATGCTGGACAACTACGCGCACTTCTACCCCAACCTGTATGAGTACTTGAAAGTGGCTGAGAATATAGACTCGCTACGCAACCACTTCATGCACTATGAAGTAACCTATCTCGACGAGGAAAACAGCGTAAAAGGTCCGATGGTCGACGGTATGCAGACGTATATCGACTCTGTGATGGTAACTTACAACAGTCTGTGCAACCGCTTAGGCGCAAAACTAGACAACGAGGACAGTACCTACACATTCATCATGCCTACGTCTGAAGCTTTCTCGAAGTCGTATAAAAAGATTGCTTCTTACTATAAATATGTAGATAACATAGAGATACAGGACGTGCAGAACTACTCCTCAGCAACTGATACCAAGATTAAAACGGTAAAAGTCAATACTGACTACCAGACAGACTCGCTGACGCGAATGTCTATTGTGAACAACTTGATTTTCAGTAACAATGACCTCTATAACCAGTGGCTTATAGGCAAGGGAGAGAATACTGACACCATCCGTTCTACCAGACGGACTAAGTTATCGAACCCTGAGGATCTCTTAACCAAATACATGGTAGGCGATGCAGTACCCATGAGCAACGGCTATGCACGGATTGTAGACAGCCTGGCTATCTATCCTTGGGAGACCTACTGCCCTGAACTGGAGATCAATCCAAGATCACTGAGTAATAAGTTTCCAAACAGCGTAAGCGAGAAAAAGGAATCTGTGCCTGATACACTGCTCAAGAAGGTATTTGGTGAAGACTTTGACAAGACAAGCTACAAGTATACAACGATTCTCGCAAACGGTGAAAGAACCAAGCCTGATTTCGCGATAGAGCTGCCGGGTGTCATGTCGACAACCTACAATTTCTATGTCGTACTGATGCCTTCAGCTTGGAAACAGTTTGGTAACGACCCGCGTCCCAATTGGCTGAACTTTGAACTCAACTACGCCAATGCAGCAGGAAAGGCTACCAAATACTATTTCAGTAAGCCTTATGCTGATGCAATTCTTTCAGGCGGTACACTGCCGGAACCAGCTAAAAGTGTCAGCTCGACGACAGCATTTACGAACGACCCCGAAAAAACAGATACAATCTTCATCGGACGTTTCACCTTCCCGATATCCTACAGCGACATAGGAGAATACTATCCAAGCATACGAGTTACCACACCCATCAGCGTGTTCAATAAGAAACATTTAGAGACCTACAACCGTGACGTACGCTTGGCCGCCATCATACTGAAGCCTCTGGAATTGGACGAATTTGAAGCTAATAATAAATGAAAATGAAGCACACCATATTTAACGATTTACAGAATGCAGGTCAGAGACTTGCCTTCTGCCTGTTGTTTGCCGCTATCGCCGCTGCGCCTGCCATGGCACAGGACGAAGATGACATCGATGAAGTGCAGACAACTATCAAGCAGCCGAAACGCAACGAGAAGGTTGCACAGTATCCTACCGTGACGCTGCAAGGTGTGGTGACAGACCAGGCTACAAAGAAGCCTCTGTCAGGTGTACAGTTGCAGGCATTAGGACAAATCCGCTATACAGCCATGACGGATGAGAATGGTGCTTTCACGATAAAAGTACCGACATTCACTACGGCACTATACGTACACTCTCCGCAGTATATCCCACAGCAGGTGGCCATCATAGCTGGCAAGGAAGACCAGAAAGTGGAAATTCACATGCTGAGCGACAAGTTCGCCAATATGTACACCACCGGTACGGATTATACCGCCAAGAGCGAGGCACAGATTAACCGCTTTGGACTGACGGTGGACAACGAAATCACCAGTAAACTGGGTGCCGACATGCACAGTGTGATGCGCTCTGCAGCACTCGATGGTGGTGCAACGATGTTCATCCGTGGTCTGAACAGTATTAATGCTGACGCACAGCCACTGATTGTCGTTGACGGTATCGAGATGGATATGCAGCGCGACCGCTACTCACTGCACGCTGGACAGTATAACAACATGCTGGCCAACATAGACCCGAACGACGTAGAGAAGGTTACCGTCATGAAGAATGCGACCGCACTGTATGGTGCCCGTGGTGCCAATGGCGTAGTATTCATCGAGACTAAGCGAGGCCACTCGATGGCTACGCGTATCGATGCCAACATCTCGGCAGGTGTGACCTTCATACCAAAGTCGCTGACCATGATGAACGCCGCCCAATATCGCACCTATGCAACGGAACTATTAGGAACCGTTGAAGGCATCTCGGACCGCAAAATAGACTTCCGTTTTCTGAACGACGACCCCAACAGATCCTACTACAACACCTATCATAATGATACAGACTGGAATGATTTAGTCTACAAATCAGCACTGACCCAGAACTACAGTATCAATGTGCAGGGTGGTGATGACATTGGTATGTACAACCTATCAGTAGGCTATACTAACGCTAAGTATGCTGCCAAGGAGAACTCTTTCGAACGTATGAATGTCCGTTTCAATACTGATATTAACATTCTGTGGAACCTGAAGACAAAGTTCGACATCTCAATATCTCGTACGAACAATAACGTATTGGACAACGGTATGCCGGCAGACTTCACCACAGGTACCGTGGTATCACCTACCGTATTGGGCCTCATCAAGTCTCCACTTGTTGCTCCCTACCAGTACAACCAGATTCTGGGCGGTTTCTCCGAACTGCTCTCCGATGCAGATGATTTGTTCTACCAGTTGTATAACACCCACGCTTACGACCTGGCCAACCCAGTGTCTATCCTTGAGAATGCAGTCGGTGACAACAAGAACAAAGCAGAGAACACCTATTTCAATGTACACGTAGCACCGACATACAGTTTCTCGCAGAACCTGTCACTGTCAGCACTGGTCAGCTACACGCTGAACCGTAACGCACAACGCTACTTCCGTCCCTATTCGGATGTTCCCTCATTCAACATTCTTGGTGTCGGACGTGTATACGCCAAGACACAGTCGATGTTTGCCAAGGAGAACAACATCGTCGCCAAGTTGCAGGTAGACTGGAACAAGCAGTTGGGCGAGCACTCTGTCGCAGCCTTTGCCGGTGCGCGCTATAACATCTTTACCTTCGACAGCAACGACGTGGCTGTACAGGCTTCAGGAAAGACCAGTGACAAGAATCCATCTTTGGACTGGGCCGGATTCCGCAACATTAGCGGTGCCAATGATGAGTGGAAGCAGATACAGTGGTATGGCAATGTAGACTACAACTACATGAACCGTTACTTTGCTACACTCTCGTTGCTTGCTGAGGCAAATAGCCGCTTCGGTGACGATGCTGACGGCATGAAGTTGTTTGGTGTTAAGTGGGCTTTCTTCCCCAGCATTCAGTTGGGATGGGTCATGACTAACGAGAATTGGTTCCCCAAGACCAACCTGGTGAACTACCTACGCTTGAATGCCGGCTACGACCTGAGCGGTAACGACGGCATTTCGAACTATGCTGCCAAGACAAGCTATACCACAGTACGTTATAACGCAACGGCCATTGGTACGCAACTGACCAATATCGGTAACGACAAGATTCAGTGGGAGAGCACCAAGAAACTGAACTTTGGTCTGCAGAGCTATCTGCTGGACAACCGCCTGGGTGTGAAGTTTGACTACTTCATCCACAAGACTGACAACCTACTGACATTGAAAGCCTTCTCGAACCCCATCGGTGGTATCAACCGCTACTGGAGCAATGGTGGCTCACTGCAGAACACAGGTTACGAGCTGACTGTCACAGGTAAGCCCATTGTCTCGAAGGACTGGAACCTGGAAATCGGAGCCTCAATAGGTCACTATAAGAACGAAGTCAAGTCGCTGCCAGACGGTGACTATACCACATCAGTCTATGGCGACAACAATATCTTGACCAGCGTAGGCAATCCCATTGCTATGTTCTACGGCTATGAGACCGCTGGTGTCTTCGCTGACGATGGTGCTGCACGCGTTGGAAAAGTCACGACAGACAATCCAGAGGGCTATCTCTACATGACAGATGCTGCCGGACAGAAGAACTTCTTTAAGGCTGGTGACATACACTTTGTTGACCGTAACGGTGACGGCATCATCGATGCCAAGGACAAGACCATCATTGGTAACCCGAACCCCGATATCTACGGTAACATCTTTGCTACACTGTCATGGAAAGACCTGACACTGTCTATCGGCTTCAACTACTCGGTAGGCAACGATGTCTATAACTACCAGCGCTCTATACTCACTGCCGGTTCTAACTTCTACAACCAACAAGTTTCTGAGGTTGGACGCTGGCGCTACGAGAAACAGCAGACTGAACTGCCACGTGCCGCATTCGGAGATCCCATGGGCAACAACCGTTTCAGTGACCGCTGGATAGAGGATGGCTCGTATCTGCGTCTGAAGACCGTACACCTCAGTTACCGCCTACCGATTCCAAGTTCATGGACATGGCTACAGGGCCTGACGGTATGGGCAGAGGCTCAGAACCTGTTCACCATCACGAAGTACAAGGGCATTGATCCAGAGTTCTCTATTGGTAACAGCGCTTACTACCAAGGCATTGACTGTGGTAACATTCCACAGAGCCGTATGCTCACCGCTGGTGTGAAGATCAACCTCTAACAATGAGTTAAGAATTAAGAATTAAGAATTAAGAGATTATGAATAAAATAATTTTGAATACAAGAAGACAAGAAGTCAAGGAGACAAGACAATACTTAAAGAGTGCATGGACTATTGTCATGTGTTCGTGTATTCTCGTTTTCTCGTCTTCCATTACATTCACTTCCTGCTCAGACATGTTGGATGTTGAAAGTACACGTCAGAACATCGAACCGTCGATAGAAGACAAGACCGACTCGGTGTTCTACGCCTTCGGTATTCTGCAGGCCATGCAGCAGCTGGCAGACCAGTATGTGTTCCAGGGTGAGATGCGCGGTGAGTTGGTGAAGACCACCCAATATACCGACAACAACCTGCGTCAGTTGTACGACTACTCGGCAACAACCGAAAACAAGTACGACTCAGCGTATGTGTACTACCGCGTCATCAATAACTGTAACTACTATATCACCTACTGCGATACTGCACAGTACAACGGTTCGACAAATGTGGTCATGGACAAGTATATTGCCACCCATGCCATCCGTGCCTGGGCTTATCTGCAGCTGGCTCGTAACTATGGTAAGGTGCCGTTCTTCACAGAACCACTGACCAAAATTTCGGATATCGACAAGGATTATCCGGAACTGGACATCAACGGCATTCTTGCACAATTAGCTCCAGACTTGGAGAAGTATGCAGCAAGATACTACAAAGTTCCCAGTTTAGGATATCCTACATCAGGTGTAAGCATTGGTTCACCAAACTGGGAGAGTGCAGCCAAGTACTTCTTGCCTCGTTTGTGCTTTATTCCATTGAACGTAGTACTTGGTGATATGTATCTTGAAACAGGCGACTACGAATCTGCAGCACGCCACTTCGTCACCTACCTGACAAGACTCGCTGACCAAACAAAGACGGACTATACGGCACCAATGGCATCGAAAAATTCGGTAGGCCGCTTTGGCGATGACGACGACCTGCCTGACCGCAGCCAGATTGGTGCAACAGTGAATGGTACTACATGGGCCTCCATTTGGTATAGTAACTCTGTGAACGACATCATCACGTACATCCCCATGGCAACTACTGCCCAGAATGGACAAACCACACAAGTTCCTCTTACCTTTGGCTTTAACTACTATGCAACCAAGGAAGAAACGGGTGGTGACCCATACGTTGACGAGATACAATTATTGCCTTCAGACGCAATGAACCTGTTATCGGACTCTACGGACTACTACTATTATGCAGCAACCGACAAATTGGATAAGTTCGACAGCATTAGAGTAGCCAAGGCTGGTGACATGCGAATGCGCAGCATCATGCGCCAGACGCTGAATGCAGACACCATACAGCAGTGGATTGACAAGTACAAGTACGCTAACATCGTACTCTATCGTGTCAGCACCATCTGGCTGCGACTGGCAGAGTGTTTCAACCGTCTGGAGATGCCCGACGCTGCTTTTGCCATTCTCAAAGACGGTATTAACGCCAATATCCTGGAGAAGGCAGCTGATGGTTCTTACTACATGAATTACATCACAGAGGACACGCGTAACAAGCTGAAGACCGTCTATCCACTGTTGTCTGACGAGTATATCCAGAAGTTTACGATTGGCAACATATCTGGTATCCACACCCACGGTGCCGGACGTGCAGCTAGCGATTGTCCGGGCGCAAACGGTGTTGGTGGTACTACCTACCACACAGGTAAGTCGCCCTACCAGTACGACCGCGTTATCGGTAAGAAGTTAAAGGAGCTGGCTGATGCTGGTGTCGCTGTAGGAACAACTAAGAACGACACCATCAATGCTGTTGAGGACTTGCTGTGCGACGAATATGCACTGGAGTTAGCCTTCGAAGGTTGCCGTTACTACGACCTGCTGCGTATTGCTGACCATAAGAACCGTGCCGGTCTCTATGGTGCTAACTATGGCGATGTCTGGCTAACGCGCAAACTTGGCTATAAAGGTTGGACACCTGCTAAGAAGTACCTACCATTCAAGTAACAGAAAACAACACATGAAATCATTAACACTATCATTACTCCTGTCGGCACTGCTGCCGATGGGAGTTTTTTCTCAAAAACCCACCGACACACCGGTGAGTCAGATGGAGAAACTGGACCGCGGTCTGGTGGTTATTCCTTACAATCTGTTTGGAGGCCACTTCGTCAGCTGGCGCCTACTCGGTACTGACGATGCCAATACCACCTTCGAACTGCTAAAAAACGGAGAGCCCGTAAAGAGTAACATTAAGCAGACTACGTCGATGCGTATCACAGGTGGAAAGGCTACGGATAAATACCAAGTGGTAACATACCAGAATGGTAAGATGGTAGATACCACACCTGAGGTAAGTCCTTGGGCGAAATACTATCTAGAGGTGAAGCTCGACAAGCCTGCCGATGGAAAGACGAAGCCCTATACCACTACGATTAATAAAGAGACAGTATCATTCCCCGATGGACAGGACTACTCCTATTCCCCCAACGACTGTAGCGTGGGGGATGTTGATGGTGACGGACAATACGAAATCTTCGTCAAATGGGACCCTTCCAACTCGAAGGATAACTCACAAAACGGCGTAACTGGTATCGTCTATATAGACTGTTACAAGCTGGACGGCACGAAGCTGTGGCGTATCGACCTTGGGCAGAACATCCGTGCGGGAGCCCACTATACACAATTCATGGTATACGATTTCGATGGTGACGGAAAGGCTGAGATGATGTGCAAGACGGCACCTGGTTCAAAGGATGGAGAAGGAAACTACGTCAACCAAGCTGCTACCGACGAGAACATCAAGGCTGCAAGCAATACCAAGGACTGGGTGAGCGAAGGCTCTGGACGCATCAATGGCGGCCACGAATATCTGACGGTCTTCGAAGGAATGACGGGTAAAGCAATCCATACCGTTGCCTACTATCCTAATCGCAATGCAAAAGCAGCGCTGAGTGAGGCACAAGGATCTTTCAACTGGGACGACCGATCTGGTAAAAACGACTTAGGCAGTTACGGAAATCGTGGTGAACGCCATCTGGCTTGTGTAGCTCACCTCGCAGGTGCGGACCAAAATCCCAGTGGTGTGTTTGTACGTGGATACTATACCTATTCTTATTTGTGGGCTGTCGATTTCGATGGTCAACAGTTGAAGACCCGATGGTTGCATAGCTCAGACCAGAAGACCACATACCGCCTGATGGATGCTAACGGCAATGAGCAGAGACTGACTGGTACGACTTGCAGCTCTGGACTTGGACGTAACACTATGTATGCCAACGGCAACCATAACCTGTCGTGTGCTGATGTTGATGGTGACGGAAAGGATGAGATCATCTTTGGCTCGGCAGCACTCGATGATGACGGACGGATGCTGTATGCCGTAGGTTACGGTCATGGCGATGCCATACATCTGGGAGACATGCTACCTGACCGTCCAGGACTGGAGCTGTTCGATATACATGAGGAGAAAGGCGATTACGCATGGGACTTACACGATGCAGCCACAGGAGAAATCATCTGGAAGGGTGGACAGAAAGGCACTGACAATGGCCGAGGCTGTGCTGCTGACATTATTGCCAGCACACGCGGTTATGAATTCTGGTCGGCTTATGGCGGTTTTGACAGCAGTAGCAGAAACCAGAACCCGTTCAATGCCACAACGGGTGAGCAAGCTGGAACTAATAAGCCTTCCATGAATTTCCGTATCTATTGGGATGGTGATGCACAGGACGAACTGTTAGATGGCACTACCATAACAAAATATGGTGGTTCAACACTTGGCGTGGGAAGCACCAGTAATGCCACCTCCGGACAGTCGAACAATAGTACCAAGGCAACACCCAACCTCAGTGTCGATCTATTTGGCGACTGGCGCGAGGAGTTGATAGTGAGAAATAGCACCAACGATGCCTTGAACATTTATTCAACGGCAACTCCAACAGATTATCGCGTTCCCACGCTGATGCACGACCACACCTACCGCATGGCCATCTGTTGGCAGAATGTGGCCTACAACCAGCCGCCACATCTGGGCTACTACCTACCCGACTACATTGAGTCGTTCCAAGGCACTGATCCCACAGGCATTGTAGAGGTAAGAGGTCAAAAGGAAGAAGGAAGAGATGCCATCTATAACCTCGCTGGTCAGCGCGTCAACAAGAATGCCAAGGGTATCCTCATCCAGAACGGTAAGAAGCTTGTGATTAAGTGATCACGTCATTGCGGGGAAACCGCAATGCACAATACAGAAAATCCCCACTGCCATTGAAGCAGTAGGGATTTTCTGTTTGTGCAGCTTACGCTTTACTTCAATACCTTTTGGCTGCGAACACTGCCGTCAGGCATCTGCATCTGCATGATATAAAGGCCTCGCTCAGGCATTGTCACACGACGGCCACCGAGCGTGTAATAACTTACACGTACTGGAGCAACATCACTCTTGTAATCGACAATGCCAGTAGCTCCACCAAAGTGATATTCCACATAGATGATGACGCATTGCTGCTCACCAGTATTGGTGAAGGTGAACTTGTCGGGTACGTTGTTAAGCGTGAACGACACAGCGTTGGGATCGGGATTGGTCTTCGTGAGGTCGAGTACAGTAGTCGTTGTCTCGTCGTAGCTTACGCCTGCCACCTCTTTCCAGTAGCTGGTGCGGTTAGAACTGTTGGTACCTACCACACTGAAGAGTGTTACCTTCGTGGCTTTGGCACCTTCGGGCATGAATACCGTGTTCTGAGCGCCGTTCGAGCATTTGATAGGAGTACGGAGAAGCGTCTCACCCTTATAAGGTATCGACATTTTAGGATTATTACCGCCAGCGGAATAGGCCTTTGTCAAGTTTCCTGTGCAAACCAGTCTGAAACCGTATGCCTCGTCATTCTCGGCACCCACCATCATGTTGTTTACACCGCTATTGTCATAGCTTGAGGCATACATGTTACCCCATGCCAACAGCGCCGTCTTGGTCTCGCCTGCAGGCTCTTCAGGGGTGACGGGATCATCAGGCTTTTCTTCGCCACCGACGACCTTCAAGATACCTTTCGTGTAGAGTTCCGTAGTATCCCATGTCTGACCCTCGCCAGGTGTAGCGGGGATAATCTCAGCAAAGGTACCACTGGTCACAGTGCCACTGAAAGCCTGAATCTCGTCACCATTATAGTGTGTGGCCTCAGCCATCGCGTCGTTGAGCTTCAGGATAGCACCCTCGTTCAGTTTCAAACCACCGCTAAACGTCAGTCCCTTGTCGGTAGCCAAGGTATCGCCCACCTGCAGTATACCACCTACATTAATGGTGGTGGCAGCAGCCAGCGTACCCTTACCACCGAGCGTAGCACCCTTGCGGACGGTGACAGCACCAGTACCTGTATGTTTGCCGTTGACGATGAGCGTACCAGCAGTGATGTGGGTTGTGCCGCTATAGACATTAGCACCGGTCAGGCGCCACACACCACTACCCTGCTTCTCTATATTCGTAGTACCTTGCTGACCTCCCTGCGCACGGTTGTCGATAACACCATTGAAGGTTTCGTTAGTATTGGCCGTACCAACGATATAGGTTCCCTTACCTACAGCCTTGACATTAAAGCCAGAGAGGAAGGTACCCTTGTCGCCCGATAAGCCACCGATGTAACGTGTGGACTCGTTCTTCGTGCCACAAATTTGTGCCGTACCCTTGAGGTAGATGGTAGCATTCTTGATGCCCTCCCAGCTATCACTCTTACTCATAGCAAACTGGCTCTGGCCACTCTTACCAGTACCATTGACTATTACATGGCCTGTAAAACCACTCCAGTCGCCCTCAAGGTATTCTCGTACCCAGTTTACTTCCCATTCCAACGTACCACTGCCTGATACCTTGCTAGCTATTTCGCAGTTTCGGAAGAATGAAATCTGTGATGTTGTACCAGCCACAGCCTCAATGGGGAATGTGTACTTGGGGTTCTTGTCATTCTCGCTGTGGGTGATAAACTTACCACCGGCCATCACCAGTTTCGTAGCTTTACCAATGCCTGCTTTCGAAGTATTTTCGCCCTCCAAAACAATAGAGCCGCCATTCATAATGAGCTGTCCGTCGAAGTTGAAGAACGACGTGTTATTCTTAGCTATAACAATCTGTCCTTCGCCGTCTATGGTCAAATTGCCCTGTCCTTCAAAACTGCCGCTCATAGTGACGGTAGTACCCTTCTGAACAACATTCAGTTCAGTATTATCATAGAGTTGTGCCGAGCGGTTTGTAGCGGTGGTGACTCCAGTATATTTGTAGGTACCGCCATCCATAATCCAGTTCTGGGCAAATTCCTGGCTCTTGCCCAGTCCGCTGGCCTCGCCGCCATTCTTCAGTGTTGAGAACTCCCAAACACCCTTATGGAGTACCGAGGCACCTTCGTACTGCTGGTCGGTGGCAACGGTCAGTGTGCCATTACCCGTCTTGTTAAGTGATGCAGAACCACTGATATAGCCTGTGCCACCCAGCGTAACGTTAGCATCGGAGCGCACTACGACGGCCTTATAATCCTTGGCCTCTGTCATGGTGACCGCCTCGTCTGTTACAGGAGCGATGAGCCATTCGCCATCACCAGTACCGTCAAAAGTCTCAGCATCGATAATATCGACCTGTTCTGGGCGTGTCTTGACAGTCAGTTCAGCGGTATAGTCGGACTTCTTTTCTCCCTGATATGCACAGATGCGAACAACGTAGGCCGTAGCGGGTTTCAAGTCTGCGTCGGCAATGGAGAAAGAAGTGCCAGTAGTGCGACCGGCCTCAACGAAAGCACCGTCCTTCTGTATCTCTACAATGAATCCTTCCTCATTGTCGCTGTAGTCAGCCCATGACAGCGTGAGACTGTTGGTGGTAGAAGCCGTAAGTTCCAGCAACAGCGGGGCACGCAGGAACTCCTGACGATCAGCCTTGGTGATGCTGTTGATATAGTTCTCAATATTGGCATAGCCATTCGCTGCGATGGTCATCGCATCGTTTTTAGTCTTGTCGGTGCCGTTAGCGTCCTCCCAAGCGTCAGGCATACCATCAGCATCAGTATCGGCAGGCTTCTCGCCCTTAAACCATGACCATGATGTAGGCACACCGATGGGCAAATCCTTCTCATTGGTGATGAGATTACCCTTCTTGCCAAACGACAGTACCTCATCGATCATATAGCAGTCGGCCAAGTCACGGTAAGGCAGCGAGGCTCCGACCTCAGGTAGCAGTTTCTCTACGAGATCCTGGGCCGCCCATTTCTCTAGTTCAGGATAAGCATAGGGGGTTGTCTGACGGTCACCGCCACCATTGCCGGTAAATTCGGTGGGGTTATACAAACCATCGCGGTTCGCGTCCTGCCAGTTGTCAGCCCCATAGAAATGGAAGTCGCTGTTGCCGCCCGTAAGGCCGTTGCCACCCACGGCAGGACCATTGATGAAGAGGTTCGATTCAATGTTCACATAGCTCGACCCTTCCGAGTCGCCACCCATGTTATAGGCTGCATTCTTCCAGTTGTACACAAGGTTATTCACATACTGGTTGATGCCCTTCACCTTGAAGTTACGTGTAGAGTTATCAACCAGCAAGATGCGGTAGAGCGAGATATTCTCAGCTTGCATCAGTCCGCCGGCAGAGTGAGTCATCAGACCCTGTCCAACGATGGAGTTCATCAGGGTAATGTTCTGCGGGGCCGTGCCTTTGTTGTCCCAGTTGATGGAGAAGTTCTCATCCTGTCCCCACGAGAACGAGCAGTGGTCGAAAATCATGTTCTGACCGTTGGAAATACCTGCAGCGTCTTTTCCATTAGTGCCTACAGCACCCATGCGGAAACGCATGTAGCGACAAATGATATTGTCGGCACCACTGAATGATACGCCATCACCATAGACGGTGATACCCTCACCCGGAGCCGTCTGTCCTGCCACGTAGAGATTGTTCTTAAATACAATACGAGAGTTGATGCGAATCACACCGCTCACGTCGAATACCACGATACGGTTCGGCTGACTGACGGCATCGCGCAAAGAACCGCTACCACTATCGTTCAGATTGGTCACATGGTAGACCGTACCCTTACGGCCACCCTCTGCATATCTTCCCCAGCCCTGTGCACCAGGGAAGGCCAACTGCTGGGCACTCATGGTGGCACAAACAGCGAGCAATGCTAAAATACTCTTTATTCTCATTGTCTTATCTAATTACTGTTTTCTTTCCTCTATTAATATACAAGCCGGGCTTTGCGGGCATACCATTCAATCGACGACCGTCTAGCGTATACCAACCATTGTCGTGTATTCTTGTTTTCCCGTCTTCCTGTATTCCTACTATTCCAGTATCCAGCTTACCGCTGATGTAGTCAGGAAGGTAATATCCCAGGTGTGGTGGCTGGTTGTAGGCACAGTTCTGCCAAGCAATGCCCATGCGATAGACATGGTCGTGCATGAGCGTTGGAACGACATAAGTCGTCGGAGTCCACGTAGTGAAAAGCATCACCTCAGAAGAGTCTTTATTGTTCCACATAATCAGTTCCTCGCGCCAGTCACCGAGAATGTCTGCCTGCAGACAAGGCGTAGCCTTAGTATAGTTGGCTGACTGGGCGTTGTTATAGGTGCTGCTGTTAAAGGAAATAATGTTAGAGAAACTGCTGCCACCCCATTTCTGGATAACAGGATTGGCCTGCGCAGACTGTGACCATACGCCGGTTGTCTTGTCATAGCTGTAGGAACCGTCAAACAACTGGTCCTGGTACGAGCCGTCCCAATAGATGCGGTAGTTGACAGAGCACGATTTGTTAATGACGGTATTACCAGTGACGGCATTGCGCGGATTACGCTCGTCGCCCGACCAGAACTCATAGCCGTCCTTGCCCGTCAGGTCGCCCGCCATGCCACGACCGTTGTCGACACCAGCACCACCACCGTGCCAGATGATTTCGCCGGTACGTGCATCGTGTACATCCCACGAGCCATGCTTGGCAACAAGCTTCTCCTCGTGGACATCGAACACTTGCAGACCCTCACGGTCGGGAATCATTTTGCCCACATGGATGGCATCGCCATGGCCGTAACCCGTGGCATAGAGCAATGTACCATCATTGTCGAGGGCTCCAGCACCATAGAGAATCTCGTCACATCCGTCACTATCAACATCAGCCACTGAGAGGTTGTGGTTGCCATTGGCATACAGTGTGTTGCTACCCACAATGCCACTCTCTTCACGGTCCGTGTCAGCGACATTGCCGGTATTCTTAGCTGCTGTCTTAATAGGAATGCGCTTGATAACATCACCATCAACGGTAATCTCCGCACCTATCTGACCGTCCACCCACTTCGAGGCATAGACGAGCCATTGCGTTTTGCTGGGAGAGCAGTGTAGCCATTCGGTATGCAGGCGTGTGCCGTCGAAGCTGACAGCCCATACGTAGGCTTGGGTATAGTAGCCACGGCAGAAGATACCACAAGCGGGTTTGTCGGCACCGTTGATATGTGCCACAGCACCAAGAAAGCGCTCTGAGCGGTTGCCGTATTTGTCGCCCCAGAAATCTGAGGGATAGCTGCTCACCTTGCCCAATTCGTTGCCACCTTCGGTAGCAGTTGAGCCAGAAGGTGTCTTGCTACCAGTACCAGCACGACCTGGTAGGTACCACGTGGTGTGTATGGCACGTCCTGTCAGACCGTCGAACACCGTCAGGTATTCTGGCCCCTGCAGGATGTGACCACCGCTGTTGCGGTAATCCTTTGTATTGTCGTGTCCCTTAATGGTGGCATCGGTAGCGGCTTGGTTGACATAGTTGCCCTGACCATCCTTGGAACCAGTGGCAGTCTTACACATCATCTCAGCTTTGCCATCGCCATCAAAGTCGTAGACCATGAACTGCGTGTAATGAGCACCGTCGCGGATATTCACACCCAGATCAACACGCCAGAGTAACAGACAATTCTCCTCCTTCGTCACGTCAATCTTATAGCAGTCGATAAAGGTGTTTCCTGTATATCCAAGTGAACGGGAGTTATCCTGTGCATGTGTACTCTCCCACTTCAGGAACAGCTCGTACTGTCCGTCACCGTCGACATCACCCACCGACATATCGTTAGGATAGTAGGCATAGCTCGACACGTTAGGACCCACCTCGATATCACTATTAGTCCATTTCGAATCTACACCACCAGCAGGACGGTTCAGCTTCATGGTAAGGAACTTCACGCCCTTTCCCCACGAGGTTACTTCGGCAGAAGTTTCCGTTGCGGTACCATTCACCTTGGTGACTACCTGATACTTGGCGGTCTCTGAGCCTTGTTTGTCTTCGTAGTTCGTTACTTTCAGGTCACTGGCAATCACGGTACCATTGCGTAACACGTCGAAGGTTGTCGTCGATTTGTCATCAGTACCCAACAGTCGCCAGCTAAGGAATACGTTTTTACCAAAGTAGCTGGTGTGGATAGCCACCAGTCCACGGTCCAACTTTTCCATCTGACTGACGGGAGTCACTTGTGCACTACTGCCGATGGCAACCATAGCCAGCAACGACAGCATGTAGCGTCGTAGTTTGTTCATATTGTTAGTTTTTAGAGTTTGTTTCGCGTACCTTATTATACGTATTACGCGGCAAAAGTACAAAAAAAACGTCACACCACAAAGTGATGCGACGTTTTTTTAATGATTATATGTTATTTGCGCTTACTTAACCATAACCTTCTTGGCCTTACCATCTGCCGTTACGATGATGTTCAACCCACGACGCAGCGTCTGCTGACGGATACCGTTGATATTGTAGATACCCTTAGTAGCCTTAGCCGTATGGTCTGCAACAGTCTCGATACCGGTCAACTCCTTATTAAGTTCCTCAAGCAGTGCCTGTGACTTCTCACCCTGGTTGGCAATATATATGTCGAAGACCTTAGCGCCTACAGAAGCTTCTGTCTGAGTCACACGTACATAAACCTCGTCTGTACCATCGTATGCAGCAGAGAATTTACCCCACATACGGCTTGCACCCGTCTTGGCAATCTCACCAATGGTCTTCCACTCAGCACCATCGGCAGACACCTGTACTAACAACGGACCACCTGCCATATTAGCCAAAACGACAACATCCAGCGGAGCCTGATATTTGTTGATTGTCTCAATAGAGGCATTGCCCGGCTCACCGCTCTGGAACTTGTAGAACTGGATGTTGTTCTTGGTGATGGGGAACAATGGGTCAACATCGGTAGATGCAGAAGGGTTATAGTTAGAGTTGTCGCCAAAGTTGGTGGTCTGTGGACCTAAGTTCTGCCAGATGAGGCAGGTGCCGCGGCTCTTGAGCACCCATTCGGGCTCTGCCCATGCGTCAGGCTCACCATCGCCAGAGATCTTCTTCGTGGGTTCTTCCACCACCTCGAAGTCACGCAAATCTGCGTCGGTATAGATAGTGATTTCATCGCCAGTCTCAGGGTCTGTTCCAGGTGTGCCTGTACCCGTATACATCGTAGCGGAACTTGCACCCCAAGAGAACATACCCTTGCCATTGTTAACAGTCAAACCGGCTTTGTTTGTGCCGTCCCACTGCGGAGCCGAGAAATGTGCGGCCACATCAATTACCACGCGGGGGTTCTGCACCAACACGCGCTTCTGAGTCAGTTCAGAGAATACGGCACCTCCGGCCACTGAGAAGGCGGTTACGTTCTGAGGCATGGTGATAACGAAGGGCTCAGTGTACTTGGTGGACTTCAGCGTGTCGTTGCCGGCAGTCTCGTCGAAGTTGTACCAGATGTCTACATCAGGTGTCTCACAGGTCAGCGTGATAGTTGTCTTACCATCAGCACGCTCAGCAGCGATAACTGGAGTCTTAGGCTGCTCGTGGATAAGAATGTCAAGAGAAGTCACCTCACTTACCGTATAACCTTCAGCTATAGCAACGGCCTTGAAGGTGCAAGGAGCGGTGAAATTGACAGGGTCTGTATACAAGGTGCTCTCTACAGTAGGATCACTTCCGTCTGTAGTATAGAAGAACTGAGTCTTTGGCTGGTTGCGGCCAGCAGAGATAGTGACATTCGTATTTTGGTCCTTGAATTCCTGCTTAACCACGGGTGCAGCAGCAGGGGTGATTTCTGTCTTTGACTCAGCGAGTGTTGTTACAGCATTATTAAAAATAACTGACCAATCGTTTGTTACATCTGCGGCATAAGGCAGATAAGCATAACCATTGTGCTTCTCGTTATGAAGATGCACAACAACGCCCTCACCTTCAGCACCTTCAAGATTCATTTCCTTCAGGGGAGCTGCATCACCGGTAAAATATTCACCCAAGTTTACAGCCTGAATGTTTGAACTAGCAAGTTCAACAAAACTAACGCCGTCTGCATCCTGAATAGTTGCACCCTTAAGTAATGCACTCTTCGCATCTTTTACGACACCTACAGGCTGAGCCTCAACAGCCACACCATAACCCCAGGCAGCATACATATTACCATTCAAGTTGAGTGTCGGCGTCCAAGGCAGAGCCTGCTTAATGACAGCGACATTATCATTGTCAGCAGGTACGCTGGCAGCAATAACGGTCAGAGTATACTCCTGCAGACCTGCAGCAGTAATAGTCTGGCTAGCTACATCAATGGCAGTCACCTCAGTATTCTCACGAGCTTTCAGCGCAGTAAAAGCGGCATCGCCATCGGTGCTGCCCGTATACAAGTAAGCCACCTTGTTAACCAGAATGGGATCGCCATCGTCAATCATAAAGAGTGTGAAGTCAATACCACCGGTAATCATTTTAATACCAACAGGAACCTCGCCAGTCTCAGCTGTCTGGATTTCGTAAACGAAAGTGTAAGTACCTTTAGAACCTTCTACCTGGGAACCCAGAATCAAATTGTTGTCTTTGTCGTCATCCACACGTACCATGTAATCATACATGGGGCTTACGCCACGATTTTCCGCTGTGGCATTAGCAGAACGACCCACAATGGTTAGTTTTTGGCCATTCTTTAAGCTGGGGAATTTCAATTCCATATTGTTACGGTTCAGACGGAAAGTATTACCCGTGAGCAGGTAGTTGTTGTTCTTGGAAAGACCAGCAGAACTACGTTCCAGTCCGATAAGTTCTTTGATGGGTTCGCCATTGGCAACAAATCCACCAGACCCGAACTTTCCTGTCTCCTTCCAGGAACTACCATCTTTAGTCCATTCAGAGCCCTTTTCCAGATTCTCGAGCGTTTCGTCACTCCATCCCTTGGAGAAGTCCCAAGTCTTCTTGTCTTGTGCTTGCACTGTCAATGAAAGCAATGCCAGCAACGCTAAAGTAAAAAATTTCTTCATACACATGTTTGTTTTAGTTAATTATTTGAGTTTACGAAGTATAGACTATTAGTTTTCAGCGGTGCAAAGTTAATGATTATTTTTGTAACTCTGCACAAAATAAGTATTTTTTTGACATCATACCCATTATTTCCTTAGAAAAACTCCTTGGGTTTGGTATTTACCTTGGCACCAGGAAACTGTGAAAAGTCCACAGGCTGACCGTCAAGCGTAAAGTCAATGAGTTCATACTTGTCGCTGGTCTTCACGTCAAGTACAGTCTTAGCCTCAACCCCGCAGTTGCGGATAGTGATATTATTACAACGAGACAAAGGCATATCCTTACGATCGCCAGGCTTGAAAAACTGTGTCCATGGCTGTATGAAGAGCAGACGTGTGCATCGACCGGAAATATTCTCTACCGTCACATACTCATAATGTTGCGGTGTGTCGGGACGCATCTTCAGCCATAACACACGATTGGCATCCTCGGCATGGCAGTTACGCAATATGATGTTTCGGTCGTGAAGCGACTCAGAACCCAGCGTCAGGCAACCATGCACACGACCGTAGCGGCAATTCTGGATAAGCACACGCTCGCAGGGGCCGTTGTTCTCGTCTTTATCTGCCCAGGTGCCCTTGCCACCCTTCATCACGACGGCATCGTCATTGACATGCATGAAACAACCATCGATGATAACATCTGTGCAAGCATCGACATCGATAGCATCCGACGAGGGTGCACCACGCTTCGGGTTCTCCGGCCAGATATTCTCCGTCGGAGCAAAAATGTAACAGCCCAGATAGCGCACGTGGTCACTCTTATAGACATGATTGGTCCAGAAAGGCGAATTGATAAGGTGTACATCCTGGATAGTGACATTCTTACAATTCGACACGTATGTCAGACGTGGACGCTGTGCATCCTTGTTGGTGCACTGAGGGTTCCACGTACGACGAATCCAGAACTCCTGCCAGAAGTGCAGGCCATTGCCGTCGATAGTTCCCGTACCACTGATAGTAAAACCATCCAGTCCGTCTGCATTGACAAGTGCCGAGAAGTACTTACACGTCTCACCTTCGATACGGGTCGTCAACACGGGATAGTCCTTGATGCGGTCGGATCCTTTCAGCGTGCCACCTTCTGACACATGCAGATGGGTGCCCTGCTTAAAGAACAGCGCACCGGTCATAAACGTACCCTGAGGCACCACTACGACGCCTCCACCCTCGCTGGCACAGCGGTCGATGACAGCCTGAATCTGCTGGGTTTGCACCTCACTACTACCCATCAGCACCCCATAGTCCGTTAGGACGTAGCGACGCCCCAACTGACCGATATCAACCTTTTGCGGATTCTGGAACCATGCATCCATCTCTGTACCGTCAGGCCACGTCTCGACAGTTTTCTTTGCCTTAGGCTTAGCTACAGCTGACATTGTAAGCAGCATGAGCAGAAATAATGTAATCTTTCTCATAAGTTATTTAATCTTTGGTTTAAGTTCATCAGGAGAATCGTTGGTAAACATGTCTACCTTGGGAGCCTCACGCTCGAAGAGGTGTCGGATCACATCGACACTGACTGTCGTCATGGGCTTAAAGTCTTCACGCTGCATATAGCGCAGAATACTCTGACGCAACTGGCGGGCTACAGGCTTTTGGCCATTAGCCATTTGCTTTAGGCTAATCGGCAGGGTGGTCATTAGCAGACGACCATTGAGTACTTTTACCTCAAGGAGCATGCCCAATTTACGACTGACATGCCACGTGTCGATAGGCTGCACGATAGGCTGGAAGTCTTTCGGGAACTCTGCCAGATTCATGACCTGTGTACGGTTGGTCAGTTCCCACCAGTTCAGATTCTGCCAGTCGTCGGTGGGGAAGTCGCAGAATACGGGATGCTGGTTCTGGATATACGCCCCCGTAGTATGTGGCGGACGCATCTTAAACCAACTGGTATTCCAGAAGACAGGCAGGAAGGTGTGGCGCACATCATTGCCGTAACGGATCTTTCCACCAGCTGTCAGCAGCACATCCCCACCCTGCTCTAACACTTGCAGTGCCTTAGCATCCAATGTGTCTGTCTCGTAAAAGTTCTTACTTCTTACTTCTTCTATCTTACCTTCTGCAGGGTATACCCAGAAGTCCCACTGGTTCCACTCGTAGCCATTGAGAAGTACATGCAGAGTCAACTTAGCAGGCTGTTGGAATGATGCCAACTGCAGGCGTACCGTTCCCAATTCGTTGTTCT
>JAEEGL016435634.1_pt1 | contig 50389 bp, 44 predicted proteins | sample 9134231 | NCBI WGS metagenome assembly JAEEGL01 (sample SAMN16246548, study PRJNA631951) | gut metagenome | biome: gut microbiome; feature: rumen; material: fiber-attached | host: Bos | place: Iran: Karaj | collected 2018-10 | reverse complement strand
ATGGGTGGTATTATGGCTAAACCAGATGGTGGTGAAGTAGAAATTCCAATCCTTGCTTCATTTAGAGAAGGATTAGACGTTCAAGAATTCTTCTTATCGACACACGGTTCTAGAAAAGGAACAGCAGATACTGCTCTTAAGACAGCAGATGCTGGTTACTTAACAAGACGTTTAGTTGACGTTGTACAAGATATTATTGTAAAAGAAGAAGATTGTGGAACTATCCAAGGTATTGAAGTTGAAGCATTCACTGATGAAAAGAGTGGAGCTGTCATTGAATCATTTAGAGATAGAATAGTAGGAAGATATTCTAATCAAAAAGTATTACATCCAGAAACTAAAGAAGTTCTTATTGATAAGGGTGCTTTAGTAACTGAAAAGATTGCTGATAAGATTGTAGCAGCAGGTATTACTAAAATGGAAATTAGAAGTGTTCTTACATGTAGATGTCCAAATGGAATCTGTCAAAAATGTTATGGACTTAACCTTGCAACTGGTAATGTAGTTGAAGTAGGTGAAGCAACTGGTATTATGGCTGCTCAATCAATTGGTGAACCAGGTACTCAGTTAACAATGCGTACATTCCATACGGGTGGTGTTGCATCTGCTGCAGATATCACTCAAGGTCTTCCAAGAGTTGAAGAATTATTCGAAGCTAGAATTCCAAAAGCAAAAGCTACTATTGCTGAAATTGGTGGTAAGATTACTAAAATTGCTGATGATAAAAATGGAAGATTTAAAATATATATTACAAATGATCTTGAAGTTCGCGAACATATAACTCAATATAATGCTAAATTAAGAGTAGAAAAGGGAGATACAGTTGTTGCTGGACAAGCATTAACTGAAGGAAGTGTTTCTCCAAAAGAATTACTTGCTGTAACTGACCCAACTACTGTTGATGCATATATACTAAAAGAGGTTCAAAAAGTTTACAAATCTCAAGGTGTTGATGTTTCAGATAAACATATTGAAACAGTTATTAAGAGAATGATTACTAAGGTAAGAGTTATTGATCCAGGAGATACAAGTTTAATTGAAGGACTTAGCGTACCTTTAAGAGAATTTGCTGAAATCAATAAGCCTGTAATCTTAGCTGGAGGAGTACCTGCTACTGGAAAACCAGTTATGCTTGGTATTACTAAAGCATCTTTAGAAACAGATTCATTCTTATCTGCTGCTTCATTCCAAGAAACAACAAGAATATTAACAGATGCTGCTACACGTGGTAAAGTAGATATGTTAAATGGTCTTAAAGAAAATGTAATTCTTGGTAAATTAATCCCAGCAGGAACTGGAGCTAAACAATATAATAATATTGAAGTAATGCTTAAAAATGAACTTTTAGATGATGATGCATCTGAAGTATTAGAAGAAAAGTTCTTGACTGATGATAAAAATGAAGAAACAGTTGAAGGAGCTATATAATAAAAAGCACTATTTAGTGCTTTTTTTAATTTTTTTAAAAAAACACTTTACTTTTTAATTATTATTTGCTAATATGTACATAGAGGGAAACCTTAATTGTTAAAATTAAGACTTACCTCTACTTTTTTTTTGTAAAATTTATAAAAGTATTATCATTTTACAAATACAATTAATTATGTTATTATTTTATTAGAGGTTTTTGACTTTAGAGATAGAGTCAACCTCTTTTTTATTTAGTATTTATTTGGTATAATTAAGAAGGTGATATTATGTTTGAAGGTTTAAGTGAAAGATTACAAAGTGCGCTTAGCAATATTAAATCAAAGGGCGTAATAAATGAAGAAAATATTAGTGATATAGTTCGTGAAATAAGACTTTGTTTATTAGAAGCTGATGTTAATGTTAGAATAGTTAAAGAATTTATAGATAAAGTTAAAGAAAAAGCTCTTGGTGAAGAAGTTAGAAAAAGTATTAAACCAGGGGATATGTTTGTTAAAATATTAAAAGATGAATTAGTTGAATTATTAGGTGGAGATGCTAGTCCACTAGAAGTTAATAAAAAACCAACTATTGTTATGATAGTAGGTCTTCAAGGTGGAGGTAAAACTACAACTATAGGTAAAATTGGTAATATGGTTAGAAAGAAACACCATAAAAAACCTATTTTTATAGCATGTGATGTTTATCGTCCAGCCGCAATTGATCAATTAAAGAGTATTGGTAAAGAGCTAAATATTGAAGTTTATGATGAAGGAAAATCAGACCCAGTTAAAATAGCCAAAAATGGTATTAATTATGCTAAAGAAAATGGATATGATTATATACTTGTTGATACTGCTGGTCGTCTTCAAATAGATGAAGCTTTAATGGATGAGCTTGTTAATATTGAAAGTGAAATACATCCAAATGAAGAACTTTTAGTAGTAGATGCTATGATGGGACAAGATGCTATTAATGTAATAACTGGTTTTAATGATAAATTAAAACTAACTGGTTGTGTTTTAACTAAGATGGATGGAGATACTAAAGGTGGAGTTGCACTTTCTTTAAGACATTTAACAAATATTCCTATTAAGTTAATAGGTGACTCTGAAAAGTTAGACGGAATAAGTGAATTTTATCCTGAGAGAATTGCTAATAGAATTCTTGGTATGGGAGATTTGTTATCAATAATTGAAAAAACTGAACAAGAATTAGATCAAGATGAAATGATGAGTGCTGCTAAGAAAATGCAAAAAGGTAAGTTTGATTTGGATGATTTCTTAAAAACAAGTGCACAAATTAAGAAGCTTGGTCCTCTTGAAAATCTATTAAAATTAGTTCCTGGGGCATCTAAAATGGGTCTTAATAATGTTAATATTGATCCTAAAGCTCTTGTTAGAACGGAAGCTATTATTCAGTCAATGACTATGGAGGAAAGAAGAAATCCAGACATTATTAAGGCTAGTAGAAAGCAAAGAATCGCCTCTGGATGTGGAATGAAAGTAGAAGATATTAATAGATTATTAAGGCAGTTTGAAGAAATGAAAAAAATGATGAGACAGATGAAAAATATGAAATTTTAAGGACTTTATTGTCCTTTTTATTTATGTTATACTTATATAGATATAGTATGAAAAATATGAGGTATGTTAAACTAGTGTTATTTTGTTTATATTTAGTTGTATGTTTAGGTATTTATGAGCATATGTTTGTTTATCATGTCAAATTAATTGGAAAAGAAAGACAAGTTGTTAATATTTATAGTGGTTATGACGACCCAGGGATTAAGGTTAAATATAGAGGAAAAGATTATAAAGGAGTAACTATAGATAAAAATGTAGATACTAACAAAATAGGCATTTATAGAGTTTATTATTCTTTTGGTAATGAAAGAAAAGAACGTATAGTTGAAGTGAAAGATATAGAAGGACCAAGTATTGAATTAAAAGGGGGAACTATTGTATTAAATATTAAAGAAAAATATAAAGAGCCTGGCTTTAGCGCAGTTGATAATTATGATGGAGATGTTACTAAACAGGTAATAGTTGAAAATAGTGTAGATAGTAATAAAACAGGTAATTATAATGTTGTTTATAAAGTAAAAGATTCATTTAATAATGAAAGTGTAGTCAAAAGAAATGTAATTGTTAAAGATAAAGAGGCACCTATTATTAGTTTTAATAATAAATATAATACTTATGCTATTGTAGGTAAAAGTAAGGAATTTAATGATTATAAAGCTTTTGATAATGTAGATGGGGACGTTACTAAGAATGTCAAAGTGAGTGGCCAAGTTAATTTTAATAAGGTTGGAATTTATGAACTTACTTATAGTGTAAAAGATAGTAGTGGAAATGAAAGAGTAGTTAAAAGAAATGTAAATGTTCAAGAAAAAAATACTTCAGGTATTCCAGTTTTAATGTATCATTGGTTTTATGATGATACTAAGGGAGAAATTGCTGGAGAAGTAAATGCACATAATTACATTTCCAAAACTGAAATAGAGAAACAGGTAAAATATTTAAAAGAAAGTAATTATTATTTTCCATCTTGGGGTGAATTAAATGATTTTATTGATGGTAAGATAGATTTACCTAAAAATAGTGTTATTGCTACTGATGATGACTGTAGAGAATCATTTTTTGAAGTAGCAGTTCCAGTATTTACTAAATATAAAATACCTGTTACATCATTTTGTATTACGAATAAAGATAATTATCAAAAATATTTAAAAGAAGAGTATGTTGATTTTCAATCTCATACAGATTCTTTACATGTTAGATCTTGTAATACATCTTGGGATGGAGCAGTAATGTGTACTCCATATGAAGAAATTAAAAAAGATATTAAGAAATCTATAGATATTCTTAAGAATCATGATTCATTCGCTTATCCATTTGGTCATTATAATGAAAACACTATTAAAGCATTAAAAGAAAATGATATTAAGCTTGCTTTTACTATAAGTAATGGAAAAGTAAAAAAGGGAAATGATAAATATAAATTACCAAGAGTAAGAATATCTAGTTGGACAAGTATTGAAGAATTTAAAAATTTAGTTAAATAATCTATTCATTTAATATTATCTTTCATAGAATAACAATGAAAAGGAGTTGTTATAATGACAGATAATGGAATGTATCAAGGATATAGTGTTGAGGGTTCTGCTGAATTAAAGTTAACACCCGAAAATACAATGAAAGATGGAGTATGTCCAAGTGTAGTACCAACATGTACTCCAGTATATGAATGTCCTGAAGAAAGATGCATACATAAGCAAATAATACATGATATTAATCATATAAAACCAGTAAATACTAGAGTAATAAATCATCACATATATAGACATACTTATACACCAGTTTTTACTTGTACAGAAGAAAATGAAATATGTAATGTTAATGTATGCGGACCTAGATTTATGTAATAAAAAGACATTGTTAAATGTCTTTTGTTTTGTTATAATCTTAAAGAGGTATAAATATGAAAAAAATTATATTGTGGATACTTGTTATATCTTGGATGGGGGTTATTTTTTGTTTATCGAATGATAACGCGGTTGAATCTACTAATAAAAGTAGAGCAATCATTAATAATACTAAGATTATAGAAAAGTATGATGTAAGTGAAAATGAAAAAGAGATAATAATAACAAATGCTGATAATCAGTTAAGAAAAGCTGCTCATAGTATTGTTTTTTGTGTACTTGGATTTCTAGTTTGTTTTTTGTTAAAAGAATATAATCTTAAATTTGTAAAGATTGCTGCTTATTGTTTACTTATTTGTTTTTTATATTCTATTAGCGATGAATGTCATCAATTATTTATTGATGGTAGAAGTGCTGAATTATCAGATATTATACTTGATAATGTTGGTTCAATTATTGGTATAGTTATGTTTTATTTATTTGGTTATAAAAAGTGGAATAAAAAGTAAATATTCCTTTTTTTTTGCTTAAAAATGTAGTATACTTATTATGATAGAATGGTAGGTGTATCATGTTTGACAATAAGGTTCTTGTAAATCTTTATATATTATCATTAGGTAAGAATTATGAAGTATATATTCCTGTTAATGAGAAAATAGGTAATATCTCAAGATTACTTAATACAACTATGTTTAATTCTATTAATGAAGAAAAAAATTATATATTATTTAATGCTGAAACTGCTGAGGTTTATCAAAATAATGATTTGATTAAAAAAACAAGCATTAAGAATGGAACAAAATTAATACTAATATAGTTTAAGGGGCTAGTGTGTATGAATTTGTATTTATTTGATGATTTATCTATTGTTAATTTTTCTCTGCCTTATAAAAAAATAGGGAATTTTTGGTTGACTGATAATAATGATAAAAATGTAGTAAATATAAATGGTGAAAATGATGAATGGGTAATTACTGGAAGTGAACACACTAAAATTATTTCTTCAGATAAGAGTGAAGAAATAGTTTTGAAGCCTAGAAATTATTATATAGTTGAAAAAGAAGATAAAAAGTATGTTTTGTATTGTAATTATGAAAATGATAATTCATACGAAGGATATAAGGTAATAGATAAGAAAGAAATAAAAGTAGGGAAGAATCTCAATAATGAATTATGTTTAAATCACCCTTACTTACAGGAAATAGAATATTCTTTAGAATATGATAGTGCTAATAATAATTGGTTAGTTAAACAAGATAAAAATTCTAAAGTATATCTTAATAATGAATTAGTTAGTGCTGAGAGTTTTAATGCTAAAAATGGAGATGTACTTAATGTATATGGTTTTTGTATTGTTCTTGCTAAAGAAACCGTGTTTGTTAATACGCCATATGGAAAAGTAACTTCTAAGCTAGAAAAAATTAATTTTGAAGTTAAAGACTCTATTACTCCTGAAGAAATAGTAAATGATAATATGTATAGTGATAATGATTATTTCTTAAGAAGTCCTAGAATGAAAAGAGATATAACTACATTTAATATGAATATTGATAGTCCTCCAGCACAAGAAAATATGCAAGAAACACCATTAATTATGACGCTTGCACCAATGCTTACAATGGGAGCTAGTTCATTGATTACACTAACTACAACTCTTCAAGCTATTTCTGAAGGGGAAAAAACTTGGAAGCAATCAATTCCAGCAATTGTAATTACTCTTTCTATGTTATTTACAATGTTAGTATGGCCATTTGTAACAAGATGGTATGAAAGAAAACAAAAAGAAAAAAGAGAGGCAATTAGACAAGAAAGATATAATGGATATTTAACTAAAAAGGCTCAAGAATTATCAGTAGAATTTGATAATCAAAGAAAGATATTAGAAGAAAATTTATGGAATACAGATGTATGTTATGATGCTATTATTAATAAGAGAAGAACCCTTTGGGGAAGAAGAACTGATCAAAAGGATTTCTTAACTGTTAGAATAGGTAGAGGTCAAGTTCCATTTGACTGTAATATATCATATCATGATGCTGATTTTACTATGGAAGATGATAATTTAAAGCAAATGGTTGAGTCAATTATTAAAAGGAATAGTGTATTAAATGAAGTACCTATTGGGTTCTCATTTGTGGATAATTACTTTTCTGCAGTTACTGGATTAAATCCAAAATATTTTCAATTTATGAATAATCTATTATTACAGATGATTGCTTTTCATAGTTATGATAATCTAAAGTTTGTAATATTTACAAACAAAAAGAAAGCTAAGAATTGGGAATATTTAAAAGAATCTCCTTATTGTTTTTCAAATGATAAATTTATTAGATTTTTTGCAACTAATACAGAAGAGATGCAAGAAGTATCAGATTATTTATTAAAGGATTTAAATAATAGGGAACAAGCTTCAGAATCATCACAAGTTAGTACTTTTCCATGCTATTATTTATTATTAGTTGATGATATTGATTCAGCTAGAAAAATAGGAATTATAGATGATTTATTAGATAAGAAAAAATACTTAGGATTTAGTTTAATAGTTCTTGAAGATAAGCTATCTAAAATACCAAGTGAAATTACACAATTTATTAACATCGGTGATACAGCATCAGTTGTTATAAATAGTGATACTAATGAACAAGTAAGATTTTCTGATGAAGTAAAGGATACTTATGATTTAAATAAAGTGGTAGAAACAGTATCTAATTTACCAGTATATATTGAAAATGCTGGTAAGAATTTGCCATCAGTTATTAGTTTCTTAGAATTGTTTGGCGTTGGACAAATAGATCAGTTAAATGTATTAAATAGATGGAAAATAAATAATCCAATTAAGTCATTAAAAGCGGAAGTTGGAGTTAATGAAAACTTGGATCCATTTATACTTGATTTACATGAAAAATATCATGGCCCACATGGGTTAATAGCAGGTATGACTGGTAGTGGTAAATCTGAGTTTATTATTACATATATCTTATCAATGGCAGTAAATTATAGTCCTGAAGAAGTTGCTTTTGTATTAATAGACTATAAAGGTGGAGGTTTAGCTAATGCCTTTGTTGATAGTGAAACTGGACAGAAACTACCACATGTAGTTGGAACAATTACAAACTTAGATAAAGTAGAAATAAATAGAGCTTTATCTAGTATAAAAAGTGAATTAACAAGAAGACAAGAAATATTCAATGATGTTAGAGGCAAAGTTAGTGAAAGTACTATTGATATTTATAAATATCAAAAACTATATAGAGATGGTATTGTAAGAGAACCAATGCCTCATTTAATAATAGTAAGTGATGAATTTGCAGAATTAAAAGATCAACAACCAGATTTTATGGAGGACTTAATAAGTACTGCTCGTATTGGACGTTCACTTGGTGTTCACTTAATTCTTGCAACTCAAAAGCCATCTGGAGTAGTAGATGCTCAAATATGGTCTAACTCTAAATTTAAAGTTTGTTTAAAAGTACAAGATAAATCAGATAGTATTGATATGATTAAAACAGATTTAGCTGCTGAACTAAAAGATGTAGGTAGATTTTATTTACAAGTTGGGTATAATGAATTTTTTGCTAAAGGACAAGCTGCTTGGGCAGGAGCTCAATACTATCCAAGTAAAGAATACAAAAAAATAGTAGATAAAAACTTATATTTTATTTCAAATACTGGTTCAGTTAATAATGCTATTAATAATTCAATTGTTAAAAAAATTAAATCTCATGGTGAAGAATTATCAAATATTGTCAAATATTTAATTGATATATCAAACCATAGTGAATTTAAAACAAGACAATTATGGCTTGATAGAATTCCAAATGATATATTAATTCAAGATTTATATAAAAAGTACAATTTTGCTAAGGAAAGATTTATTATAAATCCTCCAATAGCAGAATATGATGATCCTGAAAATCAAATGCAAGGATTACTTACAATTCCTCTTACTAAAGATGGTAATGTTATTATTTATGGTAATAGTGATAGTGGAAAAGATGAATTTTTATCTTCACTTGTTTATTCAATGTTAATGACATATGATACTAGTGAATTAAACTTATATATTATTGATTTTGGAGCCGAAACCTTAATGAATTATGAATCTGCTCCACAAGTAGGTAATGTAATAATAAATGGTGATGATGAAAAACTAAAGAATTTATCTAAGATGTTATCAACAGAGATTAGTAGAAGAAAGAAATTATTCTTACATTATAATGGTAATTATCAAGATTATATTAGGTTAAGTGGAGAGACTCTACCTAATATAGTGGTAGTTTTAAATAGTATTGAGGTATTAAATGAATTTGATGAAGACTATGTTGAATCAATATCTCCAATTATTAGAGAGGGAAATAAATATGGTATTACTTTTGTAATAACAACTACTAGTTCAATGACGGTAAGATCTAAGATATCTCAAAGTTGCAAACAAATCTTATGCCTTCAAATGAATAATGAAACTGATTATAGAGATATTCTAGGAAAAACAAATGGGTTAGTACCATCTGCTTGTTTAGGAAGAGGACTTATTAAATTAGATAGAGTTGTTGAATTTCAAACAGGATTTATTACTAAAGGTGATAATCAAATGCAAGAAATTAATAACTTAATTTCATTGTTAAATGAAAAGGGTATTAATAAGGCAAGAGCTATTCCAACAATGCCAGAAATAATCACATTAGATAAATTTAGCTCTAATTATTTAGGAATTAACAGTGTGCCAATTGGTTTTGTTAAAGAAAACTTAAAACCTTGTTTATATGATTTTTCTAAAAATAGTTGTAATTTAGCAATGTCAAATGAGTTGTCCAACATGAATTTATTTATAAAGAATTTCTTAAATGTAATTCAAAGTAATAATTCATTTAATAAAGTAGTAATTGATGCTGATAATTATTTTGAAGAGTTTAATTATTCTATGACTTACATAAATAGCAATTTTGATAAACTTGTTGATCAATTAAAAACAATTGATACTAATCTTCAAAACTATTTAGAAAAGAATAATATGAATTTAAGAAGTATTAAGGCGGTTAAGAATAACTTAGTAATTATTATTGGTATTGATAAATTCTTAAATAGATTAGATGATCAACATAAAGAGACGTTTATGTCTGTTGTAAAGAATCAGTTAGAGATACTTAAGATTAATTTCTTAATTATTGATGTAGAATCATCTATTAAGAAACATGAATATGAAGAATGGTTTAAGAGTGTTGATCCTTATAGAGGTATATGGATCGGAATGAATGTAGCTAACCAATATACTATTAAGTTAAATATGCAGCCAGCAGTTATTAATAAAATAGATAATAACTATGCAGTTGTTGTTGATAATGGTGTACCTTCTATTGTAAAAATAATAAATGAAATCAAGTAAAAAACTTGTAAACATTATTTACAATTTTTAGTAATCATTATATAATTTAATTAGAGTAAAGGAGGATATGAAATGAATCATAAAGTAAATGATGTTGATGCTCTTCACGCAAGTGCAAAGAAACTACATGAAGATCTTGTTGGACAACAATCAAAAAGCATTATCGATGACTTAGATAAAGCTATTGAAATACTTAGAACCAATTGGAAAGGACCAGATGCTAAAATTAATATTAATAGGGTTGTAGCTATTAGAAATGGTATGACTGAATTTAGAAATGCCCTTGATGAGTTAGCTTCTGCTAGTGGAGATATTGCTTATAACTATAGAGAAATTCAAAATAGTAACTTAGCAAATAAACCAGTTCTTGCTAAAATTGGAAGTACAATTGCTACAACAATTGGTGATTATGCTGATCCAACTATAGGTGTTGAAGTTAAAGCAGGTCTTGCAGATGTTAGAAGCCCATTAAATAGTGCAAAAACAAAAATGGAAGCTCTTATTAGCAATTTTGATAGTTTAAAAACTGAAATGTTAGATAATAATTTCCAAGAAGGTCCTGGAAGAGAAGAAGCAATAAATGCATTTAAAGCATTTAAAGATAAATTCAACAGTAATTATATTCCAAGCTTTGTAAATATTAACAGAGATGTTGATCAAGCTCTTAAAAATTACAGCGTTTAGTTTAAATAAGAAGTATTTAATACTTCTTATTTCTTAAAGTGATTAATTAATTTAATCATTTTAAAAAGTAAGAAGGGGAAGAATAGTATGGGAAAGACAACACAGCAACTATATAATGATTATACTTATGAAAAACAAAGATTTTCTGAAAGAAAAACTATATTAGAAGATCAAATAAGTGTTCTTAAGGGCAAAATAAGAACCCTTTATGAGTATAAAAAAGAACTTACTGCTATTAATGAAGAAATAAAACCTTTGGTTAATAAATATGCAACAATTGGAGAATATTTAAAAGAAGTTTGTCCTGATACAGATGGTAAACCTATGGATAAAGGTAAATATACTCAAAAATCAGGAGATGTTAGTCAATGCGTAACAAATATATCAAATTTAATAACTGAAGTAGAAAGTAAGAAACAAGAATATGCTACAGAAAAAAGTAGAGCAGAGTCTGAATTGAATTCAGTTAATTCTAGTATTTCTTATTATTCAAATTTAATTAGGCAATTGAGAATGTAATGGAGACTGTTGTTAATGGATGAAAATAAAAATACAACTAATCAAATTAATAAAAATTCATCAAAGAATGAATCTTTTTCTATGTCTAAAGGAATAGTTGTAAGTTTAGAAGATAATACTAAATATAATGATTACAAGTATGGATATGAAGTTGATAACAATAATAAAAAAACAAAAAAAGATATTAATGCTAAGGGCATTATAAATGAAATAGATGCAATTAATAAAAAAGAAGATATTGTTTATATAAAAGAAGATAAAAAGAACAATATTGAACATCTAGATAAAAAAGAGGAAAAATACAATTATACTTATGGCTATGAAGAAGATGATAATGATGATGAAGTAATAGCTGCTAAAACTAAAGAATCAAATGATGGTTTAGTTAAAAAGTCAGCTGTTCTTTTAGCTGGTATAATAGGAGCAGGAGCTTTAGTTGGTGGAGGCTATTATTTAGGTAAGAATTTAGTATCAGCTATCAAAAATGGAAAATTAGATAATAAAAGCAATGGTAATTCAAATAATAATGGCAACTCAAATAGCAATGGTAATACCAATAATAATGGTGAAGCCATAATTGATGATGATAATGATTTACCAGATGAAGATATAGATACCTCTATAACAACAGATAATAATCAGAATAATCAAAATAATAATTCAAATAACAATAATAGAAATAGCAATGGAAATAGAAATGGAAATTCTGATGGAAAACAAATAGCTGGGGGATCAGATAGAAAATCTAATTATAATTCATCTGATAATAAATCTGGTAGAAAATCAGGCACTACCGATACATCAGATGATACTAGAAATGGTAAGTCAGATGGAAAAACAGGAGGAATGACACCTCCTCCAAAAAGTGAAGTAACAGATGTTGTTGATACAACAGATGATACTAAAGATGGTAAGTCAGATGGAAAAACAGGAGGAATGACACCTCCTTCAAAAGAAGAAGTAACAGATGTTGTTGATACAACAGATGATACTAAAGATGGCAAGTCAGATGGAAAAACAGGAGGAATGACACCTCCTTCAAAAGATAAAGTAACAGATGTTATTGAAATAAAAGATGAGGAAGAAAATAGTTCTTCAAAATCTGGTGATGGAAATAATACATCTGTACCTGCTACAGCATCTGGTACTACAGGAGGTAGTGGTGGTGGTACTACTGGTGGAACTCAAGGAGGAAGTAGTGGATACTCTGGAGCAGGATTGTACATTAATCCTACATTTGTTAGATTAGCAATACAAAGGCTAAAATCATTAACCAGTGGTGATGCTTTAGAAACATTACAAAGAAATTTGGCAAAAATTAAAGAACCCGATTGTGCTCCAAAAAATAATAGTTATTTAGAAGATACTAAGAAATTAATGAATAAAGTATTTGAATTTGGAGAAGATTATTCTGCAAAGAAATTACTCTCAAGGTTAGAAAATCTTTGGGAACTTCTTGACATGCAATATAATTTTGATGATTTTGATATTGGAATGATGGATTTTATGGATCTTGAATCCACATATGAAGATGGAGAGATTTCGTATTACGATAGATATGCGAAAGCATGTGAAATTGCTGCAAGAATGAAAGCTGCAATTCTTGATAAATATTCTGATAAAGATGAAATAATGATTAGACTTGATCAAATTAATCTTTTGAGAGATAACTTTAAAAGTGGTGCATTTTTTGAAGTTGCTATGCTATATGAGCAATCACTTACTGATGATAGTGTAACTTTAACACCTGAACAATTAGCTTTTTATAAGGAAGAGTTTAAAAAATTTGATGTTGAAATGACTCAACTTAATAGATATGTTGGACTTACATACGATACGAAAGTTAAGAATGCTGATTTAAGTGAAGACATTGTAAATAAATATAGCCTACTTGATGACGAACAACTTTTAAAAATGACTATGTGGTCTAGTATTAAATTAAAAGAGTTATCTTCAAAAACAGACGAAGATAATCTAACGGAAATATATAATCAAATGCAATCATATTATGCAGTATATATGGATTGTACTTATGCTAGTGTAATGAAAGTTCCTGAAAATGAATTATCAGAACGAGAAAAAACATTTAAAATAGAATATAAGCAATATAAATATTCTAAAGACATTAATGAGAAAAGTGCTGAAGAAAATAAATATAAAAATGAATTAAAAGATGTAGATAATAGAATAGATGTTTTAACTAAACAGATGCAAGATAAATCCTATGAAAGTATGGGTATTGAAGTACATTCAACAGGAGCTTATGCGACGGGGGATCCACATAATTACAAATCATTCGACGAATTAGCTGAGAATAATCAAGAATATCAAGAATTACTTAAAAGAAGAGATTATCTAAATGATAAAATATTTAGTCTTATTGATGAAATAGACTATCTGGAAGATTGTAGATTTTTCAATAATAAATTACTACCAGATTTTGAAGAAAATAATAGTAGTAGAATTTTTAGAATTGAAGATTCTAATAAATTTGGTGGCTATAAGGTTTATTATGATAAAGATGGTAATGTAATTACTGATGTAACCGAAAAAGAATTAGCTTTGTATTTTGCTGAACATGGTGGATATAATCATGAGAATTATTCATATAAAGATGCCGATGGCAAAATGGTAAAAATAAATATACAAGAAGTAAAATCGCAGATGGAACAGTTAAAGTATCTTGATGTAGGCAATGATTTTACTGATGTTAATCTAAGTGAAAGAATAAAAATATTAAATTATATAAATAATACTCAAAGTAAAGATATGTTTGACTTATATTATTGGACAAATATTGATTTAGGAAATAAAATAGAAGGAAAGAGACAATCTGATGCTTGGATAGCAGACCTTGCTGATGATTGGGATGGACTTAGAGAACTACATCTTTTATCAAATAGTGTTTTTAATAATGGTATTATGCAGCACTTAGATGGTTGGATAAATTTCGATGGTGCAGATGGTAAATTAAGTGCTAGGGATTACAAAATGATGTATGATAACCAAGGAATGATTGACTTGTTTGGAAAATATGGAGAGAATTTAAACTCATTGAATGAAATAGGAACTTCTATTGGAAATATGATTCCTTCTGTTGCAGTTACTAGTTTATCATACTTATTTCCTGTATTTGGTGCTACGAAAGTGTTTTCTTATGCTGGAACTTTTTGTATGTTTGTTTCAGCAGCTGGTAATTCAAAAGAACAAGGTATGCAAAGTGGAATGACTGAAGAACAAGCTATGATGTATGGTTTGCTTTGTGGTACATCTGAAGCTTTCTTAGAAAGGATAATCGGAGGTATTACTGGCGTATCTGATAATAACGCAGGTTCTAAAATTGCAAGTTTTTTCCATGTTCCAGAATTTGTTGGTAAGATGATAAGTGAAGGAAATGAAGAATTCATTCAAGAATTATTAGATCCAATGTTTAAGTGCATAGTTACTGGAGAATTTGATGGATTTGACTTGAATGCTGCTATCAAATCTGGCGTTTATGGTTTTATTACTGCTGGCGTTATGAATGGTAGTGGATATACAATAAATTCCACTGTATCAACATATTTAACGGGTAATCCACATATGTTGAGCGCTGTAATTGCAAATCATAGTGGAGATAATTTTATATTAAATGAGAGTTTCTTAAATGATTGTGAAATACTTAAAAACTCAAATGATTCTTTTGACACATTAAAGGGTATGTTAGAAAGTAACCCAAATATGAAAACTCAATATGATGCAATATTAAGTGAAAATCCAGATATGAAATCATCTGAGTTTACATTTGATGATTTCTTAAATAGAGTTACTGTTAATCAAATATTAGATGTCGCAAAAGACACGCCTGAAATTCAAAAATTAGGTAAGGAAATTACAAAACTCAATAGTCAGTTAGAAAAATTATATAAAGAATACAATAGTACAAAAGATAGTGCTTTATTGGGTCAAATAAAGGATTTAAAAAATCAATTGAATACTAAATCAAATGAACTAAATGGTTTAGTTAAAGATAATATGACTAATGTTCCACTTAAAGTAGATGAGTATATTAGTAGATATTCAAAAATTGGTGAAGGTTTATTAATAGATTCATTAATTAGTGACAATCATATTAATATGGACCTTTATAATCAATTAATAAGCTTTGGAGAAGCAGGGTCTAAAATTAAAGAATCAATTGATAATTATGTTAAAAATGTTAAAGGTGGATTAGATGGCTATATTAGTAATACAATAAAGAATAAAATTGCAAATAAAATAATAAATATTAATTCTATAATTGGTATGGATATATCTTATGTTGAAAACATAAAAAATTACAAATATAAATTCTATAGTTATGATGGTAAATTAATGACATATAGTGAATTTGCTAATTTATTTAATGATCCTAAAGTTCTAGTTGCACCTATTAATTCTGATACAGAAAATGTTAAGAAGCCATTTAATCTGTTTGATATACTATCAAATAACGATTTTGGAAATGGAACATTTGATGTAGATGGTAATACTATGAATTTCGATGAGTTTAAAGCATATTGTAATCAAAATGGAATGTTACAATTAAATGAAACTCAGACACAAGAACTACTTAAAAATATTGAACAACTTAAAAATTATTTCTCATTACTTGATGATAATGGTAAAATTGAATTTATTAAAGGAGTTCCTTTAAATATAGAGAATTATAATTTATTAGATAATGTAGCTAATGGAAAAGATATTTTGGCATATTCTAAAATTGAAAGTTTAAATGATATAGAAGATTTATATTTATCGCTTGAACAAACAGAAAATGGTATATTTCTATTTAATAATTATGTTGGAAATAATACTAATTGTTCAAAGGATTTATATTTAGAATTAGTTAAGGATTTTAATTGGACAATAAGAATTAGCCAAATGTTAAAAAGAGGATTTACAGTGGATGAAATTCTTTCTAGATTTAAAATAGAGGAATATAAAAGTTTTGTTAATTTTGAATTTGAAAAGTATAGTTATAAAGATATTTTACAGCTTGAAGGCACAATTACAATTGATGGTGAAAAATTTTATGTATATAGAAATGGTGGGGTAATACCATTATATAGTCAACAAGAAATAATGTATGATTTTTTAACAGCAGATGATAATACAAGAAGAGTTATATTAGATGATTTGTTATCTAAAGAAAATATTAACTTATTTCAAAAGAATAGTAATGTAATTAGTAATTATGAAATAATAGATGGACAAATTAAACTAGATTCAAATAATGGAAATATAATTGAAAGATTAACTCATAATTATGAAAATTTCTTTGATATTATGAGAAACGTTGGTTTTGGTTTCGGAGCAGACCAAGGAATTAATATTTCTGAATATAATAATAAATATTTATCAATAGATAAAAATGGAAATTATTATGTATCTGATCCTAAGTATCAACAGTCATATGATAAAATGGTTGATGTTTTATCAACAAAGTATAATATGGATGCTGAAATTATTAATAGAACTATTGTAGAGGTTGTTAACAATCATTTTGGTGCTTGCTCATATGCAGATTTTGCTAATACATTATTTGCATTATTTAAAAATAATCCAGTAGGGTTTAAAAATACTTTTGGATTTGATATGTATGATACAATTGATGGGCAAGTTGTTCTAAATTCTGAAACTTTAATGTTGGATATATATATTTATGTAAATACTATAGGGAATAATCCTGATGCAAAAATATATACATTTGATGCAAATGGAAAAAGAATATTTAGTGAGGTAAAAAATGAAGGTAGATTGGCTGATTCAAGAGAACAAGTATATATAACAAAAGACTCTATTTCAACTTCATATTTAAACCAATATGGCTTGGATGTTAAAATTAGCCGCAGAGCTGGAAATAATATTACAGATATTAAAGAGATGATTCTTCGAGGATGGGCTGAAGGTAAATTATATTCTTTACATGAAGAAAGGAAAGCAGATCCTATAAGATTTATTCCAATAGATTTATCAGGCTATCATCAAAGTACAGATACTTGGAATGAACGAGGTTCACACATTACTGCAATCGTAGGATATAATAATGAAGGGTTTATAGTTGCGTCTTGGGGAGAAAAATATTTAGTTAAATATGAAGATTTAAAAAGCGGAAATTTCTATGTGAAAGAATATGATTTTGCTAATAAAGAAGCATTTGTTGATATACCAGATAATAGTACTATAACATTAGATGAAAACTTCAATATTACTGATTTAATTAAATATAATAGTCTTGAAACTTCAAATATTTCATATAAAGGACAAGAGTATAGTTTTGAAGAATTTAAGAAATTCTTAAATGAAAACAATATGTTAAAAACAGAAAAGAGTCAAATTGAGCAGTTATTCCAAAACAAGCATCTACTAGAAGAATATGTTTCATTGTTAGATGAAGAAGGGTTACTTGAATTCATACATTTGTTAGATATTGATAAAACAGTTATGACGAATGGAATAATAAATAGAGACATTATTATTAAAAATTTAACTGAATCACAAATAGACGAATATATAGAATGGTATTTCAAACAATCTGATGCAGGGAAGAGGGTTGTAGGAGGTTGGTTCCTTGAGTATTCAACTAATGAAGGATTTATTAAATTTGTTAGTGAAACAGGATATAATTTTTCAGATCCAAAATTAATTAAAAATGGATTAACAGTAGATCAACAATTAGTTAAAAGAGGATTAACAAGAGATGATTTGACAATTCCTGTTACTGATAAAACAACACCTTTAAATAATGTTAAAAATATCAATGAAACAAATCCTAATAATTAATTCTGTTGATGATTTCTATAGAAATGGTTCGAATGGTGTTTAATCTGCAATATTTATATTTATTACTACTAAGATGGTAAAATAATATATTGATTTATAGTAAAAGTTTAGGTAGAATAATCAAAAGCAATATGGATTTAGGTACATTATTTATAAAATATGGAATGGTAAGGTGAAATATGAATAATATAATTAAAGAATTATTAGAATTAAAGAAAAATGATGATAGTAAATTTGATTTTTATAAGTTAATTGATAGGAGGTAGCTATGGTTTTGTTAGATGAAGGTTATTATAAAACTAGATTTCCTAAGTATAATAATGATTTTGAAGAGTTGAGTAATGAAGAAAAAGTAACTTTTTTAAATAGATATTCCTTATATATGAATTATCTTTATAATTATTTGATTACTAATACTTCAATAAAAAGTCATGATGATTTTTTAAGTACTAATACGAATTTTATCATTCCTCCAATAGATGATAGAGAAAAAGATATGTACCAATATCTAGCTAAGGACTTTTTAAAATACTATTATATTAGAAATAATTTAAACTTATTTTGTTTAAGTGATGAAGAGATTGCTTTTCTAGATAATAGAATTAATAATAATTCTATATATGATAATGATGCTGAAAATTTTATTGAAGCAACTTTTAGAAAAGTTATTTGTGAACCAACCGATATAAATACAGTAACTAGCTATGGAGTTGATACATCACCATATTATTATGCTTTAAATGGTTCACTGGTAATTGGACAAAGATATAATGAATATTTTAATGGAAATTTAATGGATTCTAATGTGCAAAAGCAGTATATTAGAAGAGGTGCAATTATAAGAAGAGAATGTATAATACTTGAAGATGAAATGAGTGATAAATTATTTCTTGATGTTAAAGTATTTAATTATGTTAATCAAACCGTTCAAAAAAAAGAAAATGATGAAGATGTTATTATGATTAAGTAGATGAAACAGATTATTCTGTTTCTTCTTTAGAGTTTGGAGGAATTATGATAAATATTGTTTTATATGAGCCTGAGATACCTGTTAATACTGGTAATATAATGAGGACTTGTGTTGCAACTAATACTCATTTACATTTAATTAAACCACTTGGATTTAGTTTAGAGGATAAATATATTAAAAGAAGTGGGGTTAATTATATTAGCAAGTGTAAGTATGATGTTTATGAAAGTATTGATGAGTTTTTTGAAAAGAATAAAGGAGAATATTATTTTTTAACAAGATATGGTCATAAACCACATACTAGTTTTGATTATAGTGATAAAGAAAAGGATTATTATTTCTTTTTTGGAAAAGAAAGTACTGGAATTCCGCCTAAGATATTAAAACCATATATTGATAGATGTATGAGAATACCAATGACTGATGGAGTAAGGGCTTTAAATGTGTCTAATACTGCAGCTATTATGGTGTATGAAGCATTAAGACAGCAAGGATATCCTGGACTTTTATTTGATGAACCACATAAAAGTAAAACTTTTATTGAAGAAAGTGAATAATTATTTGTATAATTTGTGTATAGTAGTGTTGTAAAGTTTTTCTATATAATGTATATTAGTACTATAAGATAGGGAGATGGTTAAAGTGATATATCCTTCAATAGACAAATTATTAAACATTGTTGACTCAAAATACAAATTAGTACATATAGCAGCTGATAGAGCTAAAGTTATGAAAGAACATAAACATTATCAAATGAATGAAGAAGATTATGTATCTAAAAAAGAGATTGGAAGAGCTCTTGAAGAAGTTGATAAAGGTTTAATTACTATTAAAGATAAAGAGGAATAAATACTAGATAACTCTAGTATTTTTTTTTGTTTTATGCTATAATTTTTAATAGCGTTTGAACTTTTTATTAATGAGAGGAGATTTTATATGGCTAAAATAGATATAATGAGTTTAGGTGGTTTAAACGAGAATGGTAAGAATTTATATACTATAAGTATTGATGGTAAGATACTTATATTTGATTGTGGAATGAAATATGCTCCTGATAAAATGTATGGAGTTGATTATGTAATACCAGATTTTGATTATTTAATTAGTAATAAGAAGAATATTGTTGGTTTATTTATTAGTCACCCACATCATGAAAATATGGGTGCTTTAACTGATTTATTAAAAGAATTACCAGATATTGATGTTTATGCATCTAAATATACATCTAAGATTATTGAGTATGAATGTGCTGAAGAGAAAGTTGAAATTAAAAATCTTCATGTAATACCAGCTCATAAGAGAATAGATTTTAAAAAATTTAGTGTTTTTCCGTTTAGTGTAACTCACAGTAGTCCTGAAACATTTGGATTTTGTGTAAATACTGTTGATGGAAGTATTATTTATATGGCAGATTTTGTTATTGATCCAACTATGAGCGGTCATTATGATATGGACCTTGGAAAACTTGCATATATTGGAAAACAAGGTGTTTTATGTTTGATGGCAGAAAGTGTTTTTGCAGAAAAGAAAGGGCATACTAGTCCTAGACATAAATTAGAAGGATTCTTTAAGAATATAGTTGATAAGAATGAAGGAAGAATTATATTTTCTGTATTACCTTTACATATATATACTATTGGTGAAATTTTTAATTCATTAAAAGGTAAAGATAGAAAAGTAGTTATTATGGGTAAAGAGCTTCACTCTATAGTTTCCATTTGTATTAAGAATGGATATTTAGATGTTAGTGAAGATATGATTGGAAATCTTACTGATTTAAAATTACCAAATACAGTTATTTTAATTAGTAATGATAGAGAAAGCCCTTATGCTAATATTAATAGAATACTTTCTGATCATGATAAGTTTATTACTTTAAATAAAACAGATACTATATGTTTTGCTGAACCTAGTTATGATGCTTATGAAAAAGTGCTTGTTAGAATTATGAATGAACTAGCTATTAAAGGAGTTAATATTGAACCAATTCCTAAAGAAAATAGTGTTAGACATCATGCTAGTAGTGAAGACTTGATGATGTTAGTTAAATTATTTAACCCAAAGTACTATATGCCTATTAAAGGAGAATATAGATATCAAGTAGAAAATGGTAATCTTGCTTATAAGGTAGGAGTTCCAAAAGAAAACATAATATTAAAAGAGAATGGTTATATAGCAACATTTGAAAATGGTAAACTTGTTGATAATTTTGATCATGTATTTGTAGATGATATTTTAATAGATGGGAAGTCTAGTGAAGATATTGGAGATGTTGTACTTAAAGATAGAGAATTATTAAGTAGTAATGGTCTTGTTGTAGTATCATCCACACTTAATAAGAAAGATAAACAAATTTTAATTAATCCAGAGATTATTACTAGAGGGTTTGTTCATGCTAAGGAAAATGTTGAATTATTAGAAGAAGTTAAAAAGATAAGTATTCAAACAATTCTTGAAAATACTCACAATAATTATGCAGATTATGTTAAAATAAGAAATGAACTAAGAGAAAAAATAGGAGCTTATTTATATAAAGAAACTGGATGTAAACCAGTAATATTAATAGTAATACAAGAAATTGAGGTGTAAAATGATATATTTAGACTATAGTGCTACAACTCCAGTTGATGAAAGGGTACTTGATTCATATTGTAAGGTTACTCGAGATTATATCGGAAATGCTAATTCTATTCATACTTTAGGAGTAAAATCAAAAGATTTATTAATGCAAGCTACTAATCAAATAGCAGAAATATTCAATTGTAATCCAAAAGAATTAATATTTACATCAGGTGCAAGTGAAAGCAATACAACTGCTATTAAGGGAGTTGCATTCAAATATGAAAAAAGAGGTAAACATATTATTACTTCTAAGTTAGAACATAAAAGTGTTTTAGAAGTAATGGGTTATTTAAGTAATATTGGATTTGAAGTTGATTTTGTTAATATTTTACCTAATGGACAAATTGATTTAAAACATTTAGAAGAGTTAATTAGAAAAGATACTATTCTTATTAGTATATGTGCTGTTAACTCTGAAACAGGGTTTAAACAACCTTTAAAAACTATTAGACAAGTTATTAACAAAAAGAATCCAAATGTTATTTTTCATAGTGATTTAACACAATGTTTAGGTAAGAGTAGATTTTATTTGAGTGATTTAGATTTAGCGTCTTTTTCTGCTCATAAGATCTATGCTCCAAAAGGAATAGGTATTTTATATAAGAGAAAAGATCTAGCTATAGATACTTTAATTTATGGAACAACAGCAAACTGTCCATTTAGAGGTGGAACACCACCACTTCCATTAGTTGTTGCTTTCTCAAAGGCAATAAGACTTGCTAATGATAAGTTAGAATCTAATATAAAAAAGTGTGAAAAATTAAAAGCTGAATTACTAAAAGGATTATCCAAGTATCCAATTAGAATTAATTCTAATGATTTATGTGTTCCAAATGTAGTTAATTTTAGTTTACTTAAAATAAAGTCTGAGACATTTGTTCATGCTCTTGAAAAACATGAGGTATATGTTTCAACTACAACAGCTTGTTCTTCTTTAGAAGAAAGTACTGTGTTAAATGCTATATCTAATGGAGATAAAAGTATTTCAACCACATCTATTAGAGTAAGTTTATCTTATTTAACTACTATGAGTGAAATACAAGAATTCTTAGAAATATTTGATAGTGTATGGAATGAATTATTATTGAAATGAAAAAGGTTATATTAATAAAATATGGTGAATTAACAACTAAAAAAGATAATAGAAATTTCTTTATTAAAATATTAAAAAAGAATATTAGTAATAAATTATCTTCTTTTTCATTTGATATAATAGATGATTATTATAGAATGTTTATAATACCTCATGATGATGATATTATGGATATTGTGTCTAGTTTAAAATGCATATTTGGTATACATGAAATAGTAATAGCTACTTCTAGTGAAGATAGAAGTAAAGATAGTATTAAAAAGTTATGTTTAGATTTAGTTAAAGATAGAAAAGAATCTACTTTTAAAGTAATAACTAATAGAAGTGATAAATCTTATAATATTAAATCAATGGAAATGAATAATATTGTTGGTGGTTATATATTAAAGAATACTAATTTAAAAGTAGATGTTCATAATCCAGAGATTATTGTTAATGTGGAAATTAGAAGTAATCAAGTATATGTTTATACAGATGGTTATGAAGGACTTAGAGGGTATCCTGTTAGTACTCTTGGAAGAGGACTTTTAATGCTAAGTGGAGGAATAGATTCTCCTGTTAGTGGATACTTAACTATGAAAAGAGGGGTAGAATTATATTACTTATATTTTGAAAGTAGACCACACACTAGTATTGAAGCTAGAAATAAAGTAATAAGTTTAGCAAGGAAATTAGAGAAATATAATTCAGGTGGTAAGCTATTTGTAGTTAATTTTACTAAAATACAAGAAGCTATTTATAAGAATTTAGATCCAACATACTTAATTACTATAATGAGAAGAAGAATGTATGAAATAGCAGAGCGTATTGCTAAAAAGAATAATTGTTTAGCTATTATTAATGGAGAGAGCATTGGTCAAGTAGCTAGTCAAACTCTAAAAAGTATGATTGCTGTTAATGATGTAACAAATTATCCAATATTAAGGCCACTTTGCTCATTTGATAAATTAGATATTATTAAGATATCAAAAGAAATTGATACTTATGATATTTCAATTTTGCCCTATGAAGATTGTTGCACAGTATTTGTTCCTCGTCATCCGGTTATTAATCCTAACTTAAAACATATTTATGAAGAAGAGAGCAAATTTGATTTTAGTACTTTAGTAGATGAAGCAGTTGAAAGTGTAGAAATAGTTGATTTAAAAGAAATAAAAAGTGATTTATTATAGAAAAGGTTTACTATAAACCTTTTTTTTGTTATACTTTTTATAGGAGGATCGTATGAAAACTAATGAAGATTTTTATTTAGAATTGATGGATAAACAAGCTGCAATAGCTGAAAGGCAGGCAAAAGCAGCAGAACTTGCTAATTTAATAGCAATAGCTTCTAGTCCAATTATCTTTAATAGATATAATGAAGAACAACAAGAACACATTTTAGCTGAAATAGATAAACGTAATGTAGAAGTTATTGGAATGACTGTTAAACCTATGGATATGGATGTACAGGCTAGATTAAATAGTTTGGGACTTTAATAAGGGATTATATAATCCTTTTTTTTGTAGGAGTGGGTTATGTATGGAAATAAGAGAGATGAATTAGTAAAAGAATTATCTATTATGAATATGATTGGTATGTATAATATTAAAGAGTTTTGGGATAGTTTACCTCAGGAATTGAAAGATGATGTTTTTAGTGTAATGAAATCTTATTTAAAGGGTAGTACTTTAAGAGCTTTAAATGATAAAGATGATAGATCTAACACTAATGATGGTCATATTTATGAATATTTAGATTCTACTCAAGATGAACCTTTCGTTAAATTAAGAAGAAAAGGCGATAAATATTGAAATTATTTATTTTTTATTATATAATTTATACATATTTCGGTTAAGGAGAAGAGTAGTAAATTTAATATTTGATTAAAGAGAGTTAGTGGTTGGTGTAAACTAATAGATAATATAAATTGAACTTGCTTGTTTTAGAAATAGTCGTAATTCGGCGTTAACGATATAAAGAGCATATAACTTTATGAATTAAGGTGGTACCGTGGGTAGAACTCATCCTTATGTAGTAAAGTTTTTATTTTGAGGTGAAGTATGAATAAAATAATATGGTTTTTTATTGATTTTGCTATATTCTTAGTGTTCTTTTTAAGCTTTTATTATTTATATTTTAAATATAAAAAAGTTGATTATAATAGTCTGAAAAAGACAGATTATATTAGAAGTTTTATAGTTAAATATGATTTAAATGTTAAAAAGATTGGTTTTAAAAGAATAGTTAAAACAATAATTATTAATAATTCAATAATTCTATCATTTACTGGAGCATTAGTAACTAGTATAAAGAATTATTATGTTAAAATAGGTGTTAGTTTTGTAGTTCTATTTATACTAATATATGTATTTTATGAAATAAGTGGTAGATATTTAAAAAGTAAGGAAGATGATAAATAATGTATGATTATAAGAAAATAGAGAAAAAATGGCAAAAATATTGGGATAAGAATAAAACATTTAAGACAGATGCATATGATTTTAGTAAGCCTAAGTATTATGCTCTTGACATGTTTCCATATCCATCTGGAGTAGGACTTCATGCTGGACATCCAGAAGGTTACACAGCAACTGATGTAGTTTGTAGAATGAAAAGAATGCAGGGATATAATGTACTTCATCCAATGGGGTATGATTCTTTTGGTTTACCAGCAGAACAATATGCAATTAATACAGGTAATCATCCTGCTATATTCACAGAAGAAAATATTAAGACATTTAGAACACAATTAAAGTCTTTAGGATTTTCATATGATTGGGATAGAGAAATATCAACATCTGATCCAGAGTATTATAAATGGACACAGTGGATATTTAAAAGATTATATGAAGATGGTTATGCAAAATATATAGATATGCCAGTTAATTGGTGTGAAGAACTTGGAACAGTATTATCAAATGATGAAGTTATTGATGGAAAAAGCGAGCGTGGAGGATACCCTGTAGTTCGTAAGAATATGAAACAATGGGTTATTGATATTCCAAAATATGCTGAAACTTTATTAAATGAACTTGATAATTTAGATTGGCCAGAATCTACAAAGGAAATACAAAGAAACTGGATAGGTAAATCTACTGGAGTAGAGGTTGATTTTAAGATTGATGGTGGTGGGGAATTTTCAATATATACAACATGTATTGAAACCATTTATGGTATAACATTTATGGTATTAGCACCTGAGCATCCTCTTGTTGAAAAGTTAAAATCAAGAATTAAAAATTATGAAGAAGTATCTAAATATATAGAAGAAACATTAAAGAAGTCTGAGTTAGATAGAACAGAATTAAATAAAGAAAAAAATGGAGTTAAACTAGAAGGAATATATGCGATTAACCCTGCTAATAATAAAAAGGTAGAAGTTTATCTTGGAGATTTTGTACTTGCTAACTATGGAACTGGTGCAGTTATGGCAGTACCATCTCATGATCAAAGAGATTTTGAATATGCTATTAAATATAATATTCCAATGATTCAAGTAATTGATGGAAGAAGTACAGATGAGTGTGCTTTTGAAAAGATGGATTATTTAGGAAAGAATTGTAAGTTAATTAATAGTGAAGAATTTAGTGGAATGGTTGTAGAAGATGCTAAAGAAGCTATTACTGATAAATTAGTTAAAATGGGTGTTGCAAGAAAGAAAACAAATTATAAGATTCGTGAATGGATTTTTGCAAGACAAAGATACTGGGGAGAACCAGTTCCAATTGTTCATCTTGAAAATGGTAAGAGTGTAGCTATAGATGATAGTGAACTTCCATTAGTTTTACCAGTTTTAGATGATTATAAAGGTAGAAATGGTCTTGCTCCATTAGAAAATGCTCCAGAGTGGGTAAATGTTGAGATAAATGGAATTAAAGGTAAAAGAGAAACATCTACTATGCCAGGATCAGCTGGTTCTAGTTGGTATTTCTTAAGATATATTGATCCACATAATAATGAATGTTTTGCTGATAAAAAGTTATTAGATCACTGGATGCCAGTAGATTTATATGTTGGTGGTCCTGAGCATGCAGTTGGACATTTATTATATTCTCGTATGTGGAATGAATATTTATATGATAAAGGTTTAGTTCCAACAAAGGAACCATTTAAGCATTTAGTTCATCAAGGTATGATACTTGGTTCAAATGGTATTAAAATGGGTAAGAGATATCCAGAGTATGTTGTTAATCCATCTGATATAGTAAATGATTATGGTGCTGATACTTTAAGGCTTTATGAAATGTTTATGGGTCCGCTTGAAGCAGATAAACCATGGAGTAATGAAGGAGTAATTGGAGCCAAAAAATTCCTAGATAGAATTTATAGATTATATATGGAAGAACAGAAAATTAACGATAGTGAAAATAAATCGCTTGAAAAGATATATAATCAAACAGTTAAAAAAGTTACAGAGGATTATGAATCATTAAATATTAATACTGCTATTTCTCAAATGATGATATTTATAAATGCAGTTATGAAGGAAGAAGTATTTCCAAGAGAGTATGCAGAAGGTTTTATTAAGTTATTAAATCCAATATGTCCTCATATTACTGAAGAAATATGGAGTAGTGTATTTAAACATAAAGATACTATTACATATGAACCTTGGCCAACTTATGATGAAGAGAAGATAGTAGAAGATGAAGTTACTATTGGTGTACAAGTAAATGGTAAGTTAAGAGAGACAATTAAAATTAAGAGAGATGCTAGTAAAGAAGAAACCTTAGAGCTAGCTAAGTCTAAGGATAATATTAAAAAATATATAGATGAAAAAGAAATAGTTAAAGAAATTGTTGTTATTAATAAAATAGTAAATATAGTAGTTAAATAATTTGCCTTTTATTAAAATAATTAGTATAATTATCTTGAGGTGTAGATATGATTGGTTTTTACGATTATACAGTTGTTCTTACATATCTCGGTTTCATTTCAGGAATGCTGGGTATAGTAGTGGCTGCTAGAGGAGATGTATTTATTTCAGTATTATGCTTAATGTTTTCTGGTTTTTGTGATATGTTTGATGGCAAAGTTGCAAGAACTAAGAAGAATAGAAAAGAAGAAGAAAAACACTTTGGTATTCAACTTGATAGTTTATCAGATTTAGTTTGTTTCGGTATATTGCCAGCTATTATTGGATATCAACTTGGAATGAAAAGTATCTATGTAATTCCAATCATTCTTTTTTATCCACTAGCTGCTTTAATTAGACTTGCATATTTCAATGTTCTAGAAATAATACGAAAAGGTGATGGACCCGTAAAAGAATATGTTGGTCTTCCAGTAACATCTTCTGCTTTGATATTTCCATTTATTTGGATATTTAAGAAGATGCTTAAAAACAATTTTGTTATTTTATATGGATCTGTATTACTTTTAGTTGGTATATTATTTATTAGTAAAATTAAGGTAAAAAAACCTCAAACAAAACAAATGATTATGTTTATAATAATAGGACTACTTGAGATAGCTTTAATTCTCATAGTACGTAAATTTATATGAAATATTATTCTAGAGAAAGAAATAGTAAAGATACAATAGTTACAGAGTCAAGCAAGACTCTTAACTTTTTTTATGAAACCATTATTGGTAGAATAATATTAAAACTATTTGTAACTAAATTTGTTTCTGATGTGATAGGTTTATTTATGAATAGTAGATTATCTAAATATAAAATAAAATCATTTGTTGAAAAAAATAATATAAATACATTCGAATATGAAGCTAAAAATTATAAATCTTATAATGATTTCTTTACAAGAAAAGTAATACCATATAAAAGACCAATAAGTGCTTCTAAAAGCAATTTTATAGCGCCTTGTGACTCTAAAATGATTGCTTATACAATTAATGAAGATTTAACTTTAAATATTAAAGATTCTTACTATAGTATTAATACACTTATCAATAAAGATATTATTAATGACTATATAGGAGGACTAGCTTTAGTGTTTAGATTATCAACTGATAATTATCATAGATATTGTTATGTGGACAGTGGTACTAAAGGTAAAAATCATAGAATTAAGGGGATTTTTCATACAGTTCAACCAATATCATTAAAAAGGTATAATTTCTTTAAAACTAACACTAGAGAATATACTATATTAAATACTAATAATTTTGGTAAAATTATACAAGTAGAAATAGGAGCAATGGGAGTAGGTAGAATAAAAAACAATCATGGTTCATATGAATATAAAAAAGGTGAAGAAAAAGGTTATTTTGAATTTGGTGGATCTACTATAGTACTTCTGCTTAAAAAGAATAGTATAGAGTTAGATAAAGATATAGAAGAAAATTCTAAAGAAGGAATTGAAACAATTGTAAAATATGGAGAAAAGATTGGTACATCTAGTTTCTTTAGAAGAATGATTAATAAAATTAAAAGTATCTAGTAAAAATTACTTAGATACTTTTTATATGCTTTTATTGAATCTTTATCAGATACTTTATAATCTATATTTTTAGTTTTACATAGCTTTTTTAATAAATAATCTGTAAAATAAGGATTTCTTATTAGTAAAGGACCTATTATATGAGTTGCATAAACATTTTTATAATTAAATCCTTCTTCTTTATTTGTTAAATCATTAGAGTATTTTTCTTCTAATTCAAATAGAGGAGTTTTAATATTATAATTTAAATCACATCTATTTTGAAATCCTATTATTTTTTCTTTAATTAAATTAGTGTCTGCATATATTTGACCTACAATTCTATCAGTTGATGCATTATCAAATGTAGAAGAATTAATAAACTTAGTAGTGTAATCAAATATATCAAGAGCTTCAATTTTCTTTTCATCAGTTTCAATATATTTACCAAACAAATCCATTGAGTTACCAGTAAGTAATAAAAATTTGTTATTTTCTATATATTTTTTTAGATCTTTTTTATATTTTTTTATATCATTTAAAGCAAGTAATAAATTATCTTCACTTCCCATAGATATATATATTAAATCATATTTATTTATATCAACATTATCGTTTAAGCTTTTTAAATCAATATTTACTTTAATATTATTTAATAAAAGAGAATGTTTAATGCATCTGGTATTTGCATTTTCACCATAAAGGTTTAATAAATCATAATATAAGTGTAAAACATTAATCATTATTTTCCTCCTTTATTATTTTTTTAAGTTCAATTTCTTTATCAAAACAAACCATGGAAAATATTTTTCCTTTAGTTTTTTTCTTAATAACATCTCCTAGATCATTAATATCTTCTACTAAAATTAATTTATCTTCTTTAATACCAGCATATTTCATTCTAAGAAATAAATCATTACAGAATCTACCTATTAAAATAATACTGTTTATTTTATTATCATTCAATTCTTCAAAATCTATATCCCATATCCAAGAAATATCATTTTCTGTATAACGTCTACTTGAATTATCAAATCCTAATATTATAGTTTTATCTTCTTTTTGATGAATTATATAATCAAGAGATTGTTTATAACTTAAATTATTTTCGTTTTTGCTTACTAGCATTTGCCATTTTCTATTATCAAAGTCATATATTTCAAGTCTTTTAGTTTTAATATCTTTGCTATTTAATACATCTAATATTTGTTTATCATTTAGACCAACAGATTTAGCAAGTGCATAACATCCAGTAACAAAGTAAACTGTATATAGAAAGTCAGATGGTAAGTTAATAGTATTATCATTTATTGTTATTAACTTGTTATCAACATCAATATTTTTAGCTTCATAGTCAGGATTTCCTCTATTAAAGTGATACTTAGGACAATGATATGAACCAATGTGTCCATAATGATAAAAATCATATTCTAATTTAGAATTACAAATAGGACAGTAAGCTGCATCTAAATCATTAATATTGCTTTTAAATGAATAATTATTTTTTTCTATACCATATGTAGTAATTTCTCCAGTATGGTTAATTCTAAGTCTATTAACAAATGGATCATCAACATTTAGTACTAAGTGTGTTAGCTCTGGAATTGCATTTTTAATAGCTTTATATATTTTTTCTGGATGAGAGTTTCTTGGTGGTTGATCTCTTGTAATATTAGTGATCATCAAGTGAGTAGGGGTAATATATTTAAATACATACTTCATAAACCCTTCATCTAATTCCATAATTAATGCATCTTTTTTAATTTTACCAAATAAAGTAGAGTTGTTTAAAATAAGAGATGTAATAGCATTTATAGTATTACTTCCTTCTTTATTATAAATACAATCATATCCATTTTTAGTTAAAATATTATACATTAGTTCAGTAGATGAACTCTTACCACTAGAACCAGTAATACCAATTACATATTTTGGAAGTTTAATTTTCTTTAGGATATTTTTATCTAATTTTAAGGCATAATATCCACCGATAACACTTCCTTCTCCTCCAAGTATTTTACTTAGTTTATTAATAGTTTTACAAGCTAATATAACTATAAATTTCCACATAATACCACCTAAATATATTATATAACAAATTGATTATTTAAAACAAGTAAACAAAAAATAAAGAATTAATAATTAATTCTTTATATGAACTGGTGTTCCAACTTCAATCATATTATATAATTTTTTAGCTGCTTTTGTTGGCATATTTATGCATCCATGAGAACCATTTGTTTTATAATCCATTGTTCCAAATTTGCTTCTCCAAGATGCATCATGAAGGCCAAATCCACCACCATAACCCATCCAATATTTAACAAATGATACATAATCAGCTCCGTATAAATTTGTATCTCTTGCTTTATTTCTTATCTTATAGTTTCCTAGTTTAGTAGCATTATTTCTTCCGCTAGTAATTGGAGTAGTTAGTACTAATTTATTGTTTTCATAATAGTCTAATCTTTGTTTAGATATATAAACATTAACATAAGTTAATTCTGATTTTTTTCTAACATATACTTTAATTGAACTAGATGTTTTATTATTAGATGAATCACTAACAGTATATTTTATTTCATAATCTCCAGCTTTAGAAGTATCAAGATTATCTTCAACAATTATTTTATCTGTTATATCATTATCGTAGTTATCACTTGCAGTAACTTTGCATTTATTAAATTTAGAATTAACAGTTATATATTGTTTAGTATTGCAGTCAATATGAATAACAGGAATAATAGTATCTCTAATAGTTATCTGTCTTTTTAGTGTTTTAGAATATTTTAAGAAATCTAATCTATAAACTACTTCATATGTACCAATTTTATTGATATTAACATTACTAAAAACTTTGACATCATTTACATGACTTTTATTTCTTATATTTGCTACAAAACCACTTTCTTCATATTTTTCACCATATTCTAAAGTGATATTAGTTTCACCAAGTAAATAGAAGCCTTCATCTATGTTTTTCTTGATATTATCATACATAAAACCAGCTATTCCAAGAATAGTACTAACAAGTAATAATAAAAAAATCAATATTTTATACTTCATTGTCCCCTCTATTTCAAATACTATTATAAATTAAACTAACAAATTATTCAATTGTTTTATCTTGTATGTTAAAATAAATATATAAGGAGAATAATATGAAAGAAATTAAATTAAAAATAGATGGAATACACTGTGATAATTGTAGAAATAGAATTATTAATGCACTATCATATTCTTTTGAAAACGAAATAGATGATATGAAGATAAAGGATAATATATTAAAAATTAGTTATTCTAAAGAATTAGATAAAAAGAAAATAGTTGATACAATTAATGATTTAGGTTTTGAAACTAAAGAGGATTATTTTATTAAATAATATGAAAAAAGTAACTTTAAAAATAGAAGGTATGAGTTGTAGTGCATGTTCTAATGGACTAGAAAAGTTTTTAAAAAAACAAAAAGGAATAATAAATGCTAGTGTTAACTTAATAATGGCAAGCGCTTATATAGAATATGAAGATAATATTAGCATTAAGGATTTAGAAGAATATGTAAGAAAATCTGGTTTTAAAAGTACAGGTATATATAATGAAAAAGAAGATAATAACAAAGACTATACTAAGTATTACTTAATAGTGTTTGGAATATTATTATTAATTATTATGCTTCTTATGTTTTTGCATGCTAATAATTATTTAATGATTTTACTTGTTATGCCATTTTTAGTCTATGGATTTGATATTATTAAAAGTGGTATTAAGAACTTAATACATCTAATGCCAAATATGGATAGTTTAGTAACGATAAGTATTATTTCTAGTTTACTATATAGTATTTATAATTTGATTAATAATAATCTTGATAATTTATATTTTGAAAGTTCTGCAATGGTTATTTATTTTATTAAATTAGGTAGATTTATAGAATCAACTTCATATAAGAAAACTAAAGAAGCAATTAAAGGATTAGTATTAATTACACCTCAAAGTGCTTTATTAAAAGATGGTAATAGTTATAAAGAAGTAACTATAGATGAAGTAAAAAAAGGTGATATATTAGTATGTAGAATGGGTGATAAAATAGCAGTAGATGGAGTTATAGTAAAAGGAGAAGCTCACTTAGATGAATCATTTATTACTGGAGAGTCAGTGCCAAATAAAAAAGTAGTAGGTGATAATGTAATAGCGGGATCTTTAAATATGGATAGTTTAATTGAATATAAAGCAATTAAAATAGGAAAAGATTCTACTATATCTAGTATTGTTAACTTAGTAGTCGAATCTATTTCTAAAAAACCTAAGATACAAAGAATATCAGATGAATTAAGTGCTTATTTTGTACCATTTATATTTATAGTAGGATTAATATCATTAATCATTAATTCATTATTATTGAAGAACGATAATGGTTTTAATTCTTTTGTAACAATACTTGTAATTGCTTGTCCTTGTGCTTTTGGTATAGGAGCACCACTAGCTATTGGTATTAGCCAGGGAGTATGTGCTAGAAGAGGAATTATATTAAAAACATCAGAAGTTTTAGAAACTATTAATAAAATAGATACAGTAGTATTTGATAAAACCGGTATTATTACATATGGTAATTTAAGAATACATAAAGTATTAAATTATAGCAAATATAGTAATGAAGAATTATTGAAAATAGTCAGTAGTGTAGAGAGTAATTCTAACCATCCAATATCAAGCGCATTTAAGAAATATATAAATGATAATAATATTGATATATTTAAAGTCACTTCATTTAAAGAATTAACTGGAATTGGATTAAAGGGAGTTGTTAATAAAAAAGATTATTACTTAGGAAACAACAAATTATTTAATAAACTTAAAATAATTAATAAATATCAAAAGGATGAAGAAAAATTATTAAATGATTTATGTAGTATTATATATGTAATAGAGGATAAAAAAGTAATTGGCTTAATCGGAGTAAAAGATGATATTAGAAATTCTATGAAAGAAGTAATAATTAATTTAAAGAAATTAAATAAAGAGGTTATTATATTATCTGGAGATAATAAAAAAACAGCTTCTTTTGTAGCAAGTGAAATTGGAGTTACAAATGTAATATCAGAATGTTTACCTCAAGATAAAGAAAAACAAATTAAATATTTACTAAACAATAATCATAAAGTTATGATGATAGGTGATGGAATAAATGATGCGCCTAGTTTAACGGCTTCTAATATTGGAGTGTCTATTACAAGTGCTACTGATATAGCTGCATCATCAAGTGAAATAGTCCTTATGAATGACGATATGAATAAAATTATAGATTTATTTAATATAAGTAAAAAAACAATTAGAGTGATTAAACAGAACTTGTTTTGGGCATTTATCTATAATATAATAATGATAGTTATAGCAACAGGACTAGTATTTAATATTAAAATGAACCCAATGTATGCAAGTATAGCAATGATGTTAAGTAGTATTAGTGTGTGTGTTAATAGTTTAAGATTAAGAAAGTAGGGAATTTTATGAAAAAAAGATTATTTGTATTAACTTTAATAGTTTTATTAATATGTGGGTGTACTAGTAGAAGTGCAACTGAATTTAAAAAAGAATATGAAGCATTAAATGGAGTAGAAAATGCAAATGGCAAAAAACATAGAGAAATTTCAATTGATAAAGATAATCCATTTGAAAAAGTATCAGCAGAAGAAGTAGTTGATAAAATAGAAAATAAAGAAACATTTTATGTTTATTTTGGTGATGAACTTTGCCCATGGTGTAGAAGTGTAATAGAAATGTTCATAAAAATAGCTAAAGAAAACAAAGTTAAAAAAGTATATTATGTAAAAATATGGGATGAAGAAGGAAATGAAGTAATAAGAGATAAGTATGAGTATAAAGATGGAGAATTAATTAAATCTTTTGAAGGTACAACTTCATATAAAAAGCTATTAGAATACTTTGATTCAGTATTAAGTAATTATACTTTAACTGATCCTAATGGAAAGAAGAATGATATGAAAGAAAAAAGAATCTTCGCTCCAAATTTCTTCTATATTAAAGATGGAAAGGTACAAAAGATGACAGAAGGTATTTCTGAAAAACAGACTGATTCAAGAGGAGAATTAACTAAAGAAATATTAGAGGATGAAGAAAAAATATTTAAAGAATTTTTTAAGTAAACTTTAATTAGTTTACTTTTTTATTTGTTTATGGTAATATAATCTAGTATTTAAGTTGCCCCGTTGGTGAAGTGGTTAACACATAAGATTCTCAATCTTACATTCATGGGTTCAAGTCCCATACGGGGTACCAATATGATAAGAAACTCAAACTTTTAGTTTCGAGATTAATAGATTACTAACTAAAAATAGTTAGTTTTTTTGTTTTTGAAGAAAATGAAATACATGATGATTAAGAAAAATACATAAATAATAAAAAGGGATTAAATAGTATTCCTTTTATCATGGTTAAATGATATAATATTCTTATATTTAGGAGGAAAATTGATGTATAAAGCAATATTTAAGTATCTTGAAGATACAGCAAAAAAGTACCCTAAAAAATTATCATTTGCAGATAATAAGAGAGGCTTAACATTTAAGGATTTTGTCAAAGAAAGTAAAATGATAGCAACTAAGCTATTAGATTTTGATTTGTTTAATAAACCTATTGCTATTTATTTAGATAAGAATGTTAGTTGTTTAACAAGTATGATGGGTGTTAATTATAGTGGCAATTTTTATGCTGTTATGGATAATAAAATGCCTATTGATAGAGTAGATAATATATTTAATACTCTAAAACCATGCTTAGTTATTACTGATGGTAAGAATAAAGAAAAATTAAAAGATTTAAAATATAAAGTTGATATTTTAAATATTGAAAATTTAGATATTAAAATAAATCAAAAAGCGTTAGATAAAGTATATGATAGGATTGTTGATACTAATCCTATGTATATATTATTTACATCTGGATCAACTGGAGTACCAAAGGGAGTAATAATTAATCATAGAGCTACAATATCATATATCAATTGGTTTAATAATGCATTTGATATTGATAGTAAAACTACATTTGGTAGTCAAACACCATTTTATTTTAGTATGAGTGTGTCTGATATATTCTCAACTATGACTAGAGGATGTACATTCTATATTATTCCTAAGGTTAATTTTTCATTTCCTCTTAAGTTAATGGAATATTTAAATGAAAATAAAATTAATACAATATATTGGGTTCCATCAGCATTATGTATTGTTGCTAATTTTAAAACATTTGAAGTATTAAAACCAAAGCATCTAAAAAGAGTACTATTTGCTGGTGAAGTGATGCCAATGAAACAACTAAATATGTGGAGAAAAGCTTTACCAAATGTAATGTATGCTAATCTATTTGGGCCTACTGAAACAGTTGATATTTGTTCATATTATGTTGTTAATAGAAAATTTAAGGATGATGATACATTACCAATAGGTAATTGTTGTGATAATACTGATTTAATGGTTATTGATGAAAATAATAAGGAAGTAACTAAAAAAGATGTTGAAGGTGAGTTATTTGTACGTGGTAGTTTCCTAGCATCAGGCTATTATAATAATCCTGAGAAAACTAGTGAAATGTTTGTACAAAATCCTCTTAATACTGCATACCCAGAATTAACATATAGAACTGGTGATATTGTTAAGTATAATGATAGGGGAGAATTATTATATGTATCACGTAGAGATTTTCAAATTAAACATATGGGTTATAGAATAGAACTTGGAGAAATTGAAAGTGCGACCAACTCGATTAGTGAAGTTGATTCGTGTGTATGTATATATGATAGAGGTGAAGATAGAATTGTATTATTCTATGTAGGAAAATTAACTGAGGATAAGGTTCTTTCATCTATTAAAAAGAAAGTACCAAATTACATGTGGCCTCAAGAAGTAGTTAAAATTGATTCAATGCCATATAATGCAAATGGTAAAATAGATCGTAAGAATTTAAGTGTTATGTATAAGGAAGGAAAATTTAAAAATGAATGAATTAATTAAAATATTAGAAAGTGTTAAACCTGGATATGATTATAAGAAAGAGACTGCTTTAATTGATGATGAAATATTAAGTAGTTTTGATATTGTTTCAATCGTAGCAAAAATTAATGATGAGTTTGATATTGAGTTTCCAGTAAATGAAATGATTCCTGAAAACTTTAATTCAGCTGAGAGTTTATATAAAGTGGTAGAAAAGTTAATGAACGAATAATTTCTTTTTGGGGGTGATTTGTATGTCATTTATATCTTTTAAATATGCAGTATTCTTAGTATTAATGGTAGGACTTTATTACATCATTCCTAAGAAATATAGATATTTAATTCTTTTGCTTGGAAGTTTTGTATTCTATTATTTATCTAGTGGAAAATATAGTTTATTTTTATTAGTTAGTGTTATTAGTGTTTATTTATTATCTTTGTTAATTGATAGAGAAAACTTAAAAGTTAAAATTATTGGTGAAGATGTTAGCAAAGAAGAAAAGAAAACTATTAAAAATAAAATTAAAAAGCGTAAAAGATTAATAGTGTTATGTGGAATATTATTTAATTTTGCAATACTTGTTGTGTTTAAATATTCTGGATTCTTTGTTGATACATTTAATAGTATTTTTAATACTAAATTTAGTGTTATGAAGTTTGTACTTCCACTTGGAATTTCTTATTATACATTAATGGCTGTTAGTTATGTAGTGGATGTGTATAGAGGAAAGTTTGAAGCAGATGAAAATATATTTAGAGTTTGTTTATATCTAACATTTTTTCCACAAATGTTAGAAGGTCCTATATGTAATTATAGTGATACTGCTGATAAATTATATGAAGGACACAAATTTGATTTAGATAATATGCTTAAAGGTAGTTTTAGAATTCTACTTGGTATATTTAAAACACTTGCTATATCTCATAGAGCAGGTATATTTGTTGATAAAATATTTGAAAGTGAAGTTAGTGGTTATTTAGTTTTTCTTGGAGCTATTATGTATACTATTCAAATATATGCAGACTTTAGTGGATGCATGGATATAGTATGTGGTAGTGCTTATCTATTTGGAGTGGAATTACCCGAAAACTTTAGAAGACCTTTTTTCTCAAGAAGTATTCAAGAATTTTGGAGAAGGTGGCATATTACTTTAGGTATATGGATCAAAAATTATATATTCTATCCAATATCACTTAGTAAACTAAATATGAAAGTTAGTAATTTCTTTAATAAACATTTACCAAAATGGGCTTCATCCTTTTTAGTAATTGCTTTTCCATTATTATTTGTATGGTTATATAATGGTTTATGGCATGGAGCTAGTTTTAAATATGTATTATATGGTATGTATTATTATGTGCTTATAATGATTGGTGTACTTTTATTACCTCTTCTTAAAAAGATTAGAAATAAACTTAAAATAAATGAAGAAAAAATTGTATTTAAAATATATGAAATAATTAGAACAGGTGTATTTGTATCATTTGGTATGATGTTATTTAGAAGTAAAACATTTATGAGTTTTGCTAGTATGTTTGCAAGAATGTTTAAATGTACTAATGATAGTGTTATGAATTTTGGATTTAAACCTGCTGATTTTATAGTAATAATTGTTTATTCAATAATTCTATTAATTGTAGGTATATATAAAGAAAAGAATGGAAGCTTATATGATAAGATCAGTAAGTCACATGTTTTAATACAATATGCAGTTTGGGCATTATTGATGCTTGGAATTGCAGTTCTTGGATTATATGGACCTGGATATGATGCTTCATCATTCCTATATGGAGAATTTTAGGGGGATTGATATGAAAAAAATATTTGCAATTATTATATATTGTGTGTTATTTGCAATTCTATTATTTGTTTTATCTCCAATCTTTGTTCCTAAATGGAGAGATGGTACGGACAATTATAGTGGAAGTATTGTGAGAGGTTTTTATGATGAGCCAGATGGTTCATTAGATGTACTTTTTATGGGTAACTCTGATACTTATAGAAGTATTATTCCTATTGAGCTTTGGGATAAATATGGAATTGCAAGTTATGTTTATACTTCACCTGGTCAAAGAACATGGACTGGTTATTATGTACTTTTAGATGCTCTTAGAAGTCAACATCCAGATATTATTGTTTATAATATTGATTCAATTGGAAGTGATAATCAAAGTTTAGAGTCTTGTTATAGAAAAGCATTTGATAATATGGAGTGGAGTCCTGTTAAAATAAAAGCTGTTTTCTTTGATAATAGATTTAACTTTGGATTAGCTAAAAAACTAGCATTTGCATTTCCTATACTTCGTTTCCATGATAGATATAGTGAATTAACGCTAGATGATTTTAAATATGCATATGGAAGTGAGCATTTCAGTTATAAGGGTTATGATATGATTACAACAAATGATGGATATATGGGTGGCAAATCTTATATGAAGGATACTGGTGAAGTATTTGAAATGACTGATTATGTTAGAGAGTATTTAGATAAGTTTGTTGAAAAATGTAAGGAAGAGGGAATAACATTAATCCTTATGGAAGCACCAACATCTGATTCATGGAATTATGCTAAACATAAAGCTATGAGTGAATATGCTAAAGAAAAGGGCCTTGAATTTATTGATTTAAATATGCATTTAGATGAAATGAAATTTGACTGGACTAAATCTACCCCTGATAAAGGAGACCATCTAAATATTTATGGTGCTGAGAAAGCAACTAAATTTATTGGTAAATATTTAAAAGATAATTATAATATTCCTGATAGAAGGGAAGATGAAAATTATAAACAATGGTTTATAGATAGTGATATATATCATAAGGATGCTCAAAATGCAAAAAAAGAATCACAAAATAATTAGTATTAATGAATATAATCCTAAAATTTATGATCTAGTTTATAATAAGCTTAATGATTATGAAAAAGATAAGATTACTAGAATGCCTAAAGATAGAGTAGTTCACTTTATAATGGGTAGATACTTGATGATTAAAGAAGGTCTTGATGTTAGTAAAGTATATTATAATAAGAATGGTAAGCCATGTCTTGATAATGTATTTTTTAGTATTAGTCATAGTGATGAATATACTATATTAATAACAAGTGATAAAGAAATTGGTATTGATATAGAACATATTAAACATATTAATAATAGTTTAAAGAAAACATTTTTGAAAAGAGAAGCAAGTGATATTGAATTTTTAGAGTATATGACTAAAATGGAATCATATATAAAATTAAATGGTTATGGATTAAGTCATTTTGATGATGATATTAGTGATTATAATTTTGAAAGTTTTAAATATATAGATTATTTAATAACTATATGTGAAAGAAAATAGAATTTATATTCTATTTTTTAATGCTATAAACCTAGTATCAAACTTGACATAAAAATACAATTAGTGATACAATATCATCGCTAATTAAAGGGGGGTAAAATGTCATGAATGATGAAATATATGAAATTAAACAAATTGCTTATTATAATGCTCTTATTGATCAAAAAGAGAAAGAAGTAAAAGAAAAAACATTTACTTTTGGATTGTATTGTTTAACAGCTACTCTAAACTTAATACTTGTTGCTCTTAAAAGTTCAGTGCAATTGAAAGTAATTTGGGCAATTGTTTTTATCTTAAATAGTTTAAATGCCTATTTAAATGGAAAGATGGTTCTTTATCTTAAAAATGAAAAGAAATATTTAGAAAAACAAAGAGATTCTTATTTAGAAGAAAAAACATATGAGTTAACTAGAAAATAGTGGAGAATATAATGATTAATATAAAGGATTCTTTAGTATTAAGTGATAATTGTAAATATGTTGTTGTTAGTAAAACAATTTATAATAATGATACATACTTGTATTTGGTAGACGAAAATAATTATAAAAATTTTAAATTTTGTAAGTTAGATAATAATAAAGTAATTGTTGTTAAGGATGATAAATTATGTTCTAAACTTCTACCACTATTTATAAAGTCATCTAAAGATGCATTACATGAATAAAACTTATTTACAAAGAGTAGGGTTTTGTTTAATTATAATTTGATATTATGAGAATAAGAATCATTATTTAATAAAATAATTATGAACAAGGTTAATCTTGTTTTTTTTTATGGTATAATTTTATTAGATAGGAGAAATATATGAAGAAAGTAATAGTTGTTAGTGGTGCTTCTTCTGGTATGGGTAAAGAGTTTTTACTTCAAATGTTAGAAAAAGAACCAAATGTAGATGAAATATGGGCAATTGCTAGAAGAGAAGAAAGGTTAATTAAATTAAAGAAGGAAGTAAGTGATAAAATAGTTCCTTTAAAGTTAGACTTATCTGATGAATTAGATTTATTAAAGTATAGAGATAAATTGAAGAAAGAAAAACCTAATATAATTGTACTTGGTAATTGTGCTGGTTTTGGTATTTTTGATCATTCTGAAAACATTGAAACAAGTGTTAAATTAAATATGATTGATTTAAATGTAAAAGCACCAGTTGCTATGATAGATTATAGTTTACCTTATATGAAAGAAGGATCTAAAATCATGAATATAGCATCTTGTGCTGGATTTCAGCCAATACCATATATAAATGACTATGCAGCTACTAAATCATTTCTGGTTTCTTATTCAAGGGCGTTAAATAAAGAATTAAAATATAGAGATATTCATGTTCTTGCTGTAACCCCTTATTGGACTAAAACCGAATTTTTTGATAGAGCAATAGATGATGATAAGAAAAAAGTAGTAATTAATTATAATGCTATGTATGAAGCAAAAGATGTAATGAGTCTTGCTATTAAAGATTTATATAATTCTAAAAAAGATGTTTCTTGCTATGGATTTATGAATAAATTGCAGCGGCTATTAACTAAATTATTGCCACACTATTTAGTTATGAAAGTATGGACTACACAACAAAAATTAGATGGAACCCCAGATATAAGGAAGTGATAATATGGAATTTGATAAAGTAATAAGAGAAAGAAAATCAACTAGATTATTTAGTAATAAAGAAGTAGAAGAGGAAAAACTAAACAAAATACTTGAAGCAGGTAGATTAGCTCCAACTGCTAAGAATGTTCAACCTTTTAAAATATATGTTATTAAGAGTAAAGACGGAATTAAAAAAATAGATAAAGCTACTCCATGTAGATATAAAGCACCAGTAGTATTAATGATACTTGGTGATAAAGAAAAAGCTTTTAAAAAGAAAGATAATTCAATGTATGTAATGGATTGTAGTATAGTAGCTACCCACATGATGTTAGAAGCAACTAACTTAGGTGTTGATAATATCTGGATAGAATATTTTAATGAAGATGAATTAAAGAAAGAATTTGATATACCATCTAATTTAGAGCCAGCTATTTTATTAATGATTGGTTATAAATCTAAATTATGCCCTTTAAGTCCAATGCATAAGATTAGAAAAAAATTAGATGATATAGTTGAATATAAATAGGTGAAATATGAGTTATAAAATTAATAACATAGAATTTTTAGAAGATGGAAAAGCTATACAATATCTGTATGAAAACAAATATGTAATAGATGGAGATACTATGTTAATAAATGAACAAAAAATCAATAAAATAATTGGGCTAAATCATGCAAATGGAGTTTTTTATGGAGGAAATATATCTTCATTTGGAAAAGAGTTTAAAAATGAATATATTAATGTGGTAACTGGAATTGCAGACCATGTAAGCGCACAAATAGGTGATATAAGTGAAGCATATTCTTTACTAGATAATAAAATTAAAGATAATAAGCCAAACGATTTATTTGAATTGTGTAGTATTGTTTATGAAGTAGTAAATGAATATTTTGGGGATATTAGTTCATTAGATAATAGAATGAATTATTATAAAAGTGATGATATGTTAGATGAGGGTGAAGTAAATTATATTTCTAATTTAAAACATTCTAATGCAGCAGCTTGTGTTGAAAGAGCAGCTTTGTCCCAAAACCTATTATGTCACTTAGGTATTAAATCTTATTATAAGTCATCTGGTATTATTAAAAATAATGAAAAAGATGCACATTCTTATAATTTGATTGATTATAATGGTGAGTATTATTTATATGATAGTTCTATTCCATGTCTTATTGATGGTAAAATAAACCCTCTAATTTCATCTTTAGATAAAGAATCATTTTATTTAATGCTTTGTCCTTTTCCATCAGATGGTATATCAATTAGTGTATCTCATTATAATCCTTTAAGAGATAGATATGATAGTATTACATATGATAGCAAAAGAAAAAAACAAATAACATTAGAATCATTTGGAGAGGATAAGAGTATTAGTTTATGAAAGTAAGTATATAAGCATTTAACATATTTAAAGATATTAGGTTTGATTGTAAAAATGAAGAAAAATGGTTATATATAGGGCTTTATATGGTAATAATAAATCATTTACTCAAATAGTTAATTACCAAAGATATAGATTTGAAATCCAAAAAAATAGAAAGTGTAAGATAGTCTTACACTTTTTGTATGAAATGAAATAATTTGTAAACAATAATAGTATGACAAATGAAGAATATGATGAATTAATAAAGAAATATAAAGTTGAAGATAAAGTTTTAGAAAATGTTTTAATTTCTTTTATTACTGGAGGGTTAGCTGGAATAATAGCTGAAGCTTTAACAGAATTATTTGTTAATTATTTTAAATGTAGTTTAAGTGATGCTTATTTGCTTACTACTACTAGTTTTATAGTTAGTGGTTCTATTATGACTGGCCTTGGTTTTTTTGATAAGGTTCTTAGTTTTTCTAAGTGTGGTTTAATAGTGCCATCTACTGGATTTGCTAATTCTATGACTAGTAGTTCAATGGATTATAAAGGTGAAGGGTTTATTAAGGGAATAGGTGCTAATATGTTTAAACTTACTGGTAGTATTATAGCTTATGGAATAATATTTGGAATAATATTTGGTTTTATAAGGAGTATGATATGACATATTATTATAATGATGTTTATATTAAAGATAAGTATTCTCTTTTAGCTTCTACTAAGTATAGTCCAATAGTAAAAGATAATGTAAATGAAGTAGTAGATGACTATTATATGGGTAAAAAAACTATAGAACAAGCTGAAATGAAATATCAAGAATTAACTATAAATAAGTTATTAAAGAAGAATAAAAAAGTAGATTTGTTAATTGGTGGAGATCTTCAAAATCAAGGTATATGTTCAACATATGCTAGTTCTAATACAAATATACCATTCTTAGGAATATATGCAGCATGTTCTTCGTTTACTGAAGGTTTAATAATTGCTAGTGCATTTTCACAGTTATATAAGAATAATGTAATAGTTAGTGTTTCATCACATAATCTAGTTAGTGAAAAACAATTTAGGTTTCCAGTTGAATATGGGGCTATTAGAAAAAAAGTTAATACATGTACTGCTTCTGCTAGTATAAGTACTCTTGTTACAAGTGAAAAGTCAAACATTAAAGTAGAATCTTCAACTATTGGTTTTGTTAATATTACAAATCATAAAGATACTAATGATATGGGAGTTGCTATGGCACCTGCTTGTGCAAATACTTTATATAATCATTTTAAAGAAACTAAAAGAAGTATAGATTATTATGATTTAATATTAACGGGTGATTTAGGTATTTATGGAACTAAAATTATGAAAGAGTATTTTAAGAGGATTAGCAAATTAGAATTAAAAAATGTTATTGATGCTGGAAGCATATTTTATAAAGATGATAATGTTTATGCAGGAGCTAGTGGGCCCTGCTGTATTCCTCTAGTATTATTTGATTATATTATTCCACAAAAGAAATATAAAAAGATTTTAGTTGTTGCTACTGGATCTATGCATAGTGTAACTAGTTCTAATCAAGGACTTAGTATACCTTCAATTTCACATGCGGTTAGCTTGGAGGTGAAATATTGAAATATATATTATCTTTTTTATATTGTGGTTTTGTTTGTGGTGTTTCGGAGTATGCACTTGAAAAAACAAAACTTACACCAGGGCATATTAATACTTCACTTGTAATAATTGGATGTATGTTATCTGGATTTAAAATATATGATACTATACTAAATACTTTTTATGCAGGAGCAAGCATTCCAATTATTAATTTTGGGCACCTTTTGGTTACTGGAGCAAGTGAATACTATGATAAGTTTGGATTTATTGGATTATTTAAAGGAGTTTTATCATATGCATCATCTGGTATTAGCATAGCAGTTTTGAGTGCTTTTATGATTACTATGATTTGTAAAATAAAGAATTAGGTAAAAGAATAAAAAAATGTACTTTTTATTCTTTTTTTGATATAATTTTACTAGTGAAAATAAGAGTAGAGGTGGAATATGAATACAGATAATAATCAAAGCAACAATACTCAGGGTGGAAATGTAACACAAAATACTGTTAGTATGCAACCATTAAACATGGTTAATCCTAATGGGGGAGCTCCAGTACAACCACAAAATCCACAGCCTATAACTCCTCAAGTTGCGCCACAGCCTCAAAATGTTACTCCTACACCTATGCCTGCTACAGGTAATAATGTTACTCCAACTCATATGACAAGTGATCCAAATGGAGTAGTACCACCTGTAAATATAGTAGGTGGAATGCCAAGTGCAAACAATCAAGAAGTTGTTATTAATACTACTAAACATAAAACAAGTTATTTCGGACTTTTTATAGTTGTAATTTTACTTGTGCTATTTGTTTTAAATGTTGATACTATGGTTGCGTATTATGATGAGTATATTAAATCAGGAAGTTTAACTTCTAAAAATAATTCTTCTGATAATTTATCCGATGGATATATTTTAATAGGTGAAAAGTCTAGTTCTAAGAAAGTAAGTGGAATTCTATTTAATAATTTTGAGAAATCTGAAAATGACAGTATATCATTTAATTATTCATCTGTTCAAAATGTAAGTAATCCAAGCGAATTAAATATTTATATTGAATTATATAATTCAAGTAAGCATTTATTATATAAAGAATTATTTAATGTTGAGAATGATATAGAAGCAAATTCAACAAAATCATATTCTTTTAGTGTTAAAGATGATATTTATAATGTTGCATCTTATATTAAGATAGAATCTATTAGTGTACCTTCTAGTACTACATTAACTTGTGAGAAAAAAGATGATAATTTTAATTATAAAAATATTTATAATTTTACTAATGGAGCATTAGCATCTTATGAAGTTACTAAAGAAGCAATTGGTAGTGTTACTTTAGATTCAGATTATATAAAATATAAGGATACTAATGGAGCAACTTTAGAAAATAACATATTAAAATATAACGTTGATTTTGAAACATATACAAGTGAAACATATACTAAAGGAGTATCAAATTACTATATTAAAACTAATGAAGAAACTCAAGAATGGAAATGTGAATAATGGATAATTTATTAATAGGGGATTTTGAAGGACCACTTGATTTATTACTTCATCTTATTAAAAAATCTAAGATGGAGATTTTTGATATAGAAATATCTGATATTACTGCTAAATATTTAGCTTATATTGAAAAAATGAGTGAGATGAATCTTGATATAGCAAGTGAATATTTAGTTATGGCTTCTGAGTTAATTGAAATGAAAAGTAGAAAGTTACTACCAACGTTATATAAAAATGAAGAAGAAGATGAATATGTAAATACTGAAGAAGAATTAAAAAGAAGATTAATAGAATACAAAAAGTATAAAGAAAGTACTGAAGTATTTAGAGATTTAGAAAAAAATAGATCATCTTATTATACAAAAGCACCAGAAATCATTAAAAAATATTCTGATGATAAATTAGTAAATGATGGTAGCGTTGGTGTCGCGGATTTAATAGAAGCATTTAAAAAGCTTCTAGAGCGAGAGCAATATAATAAACCATTGAATACTAAAATTGCTAGAAAAGAGTTGTCAGTTAAAGAAAGAGTTGCTAAAATAAGAGATATATTGAAAGAAAAAAAGAAAGTTAATTTTGTAGAATTATTTGATGATTTTAGTAAGCCATATGTTGTGGTAACATTTTTATCTGTTCTTGAAATGGCCAAAAATAAAGAAATAACTCTAAAACAAGATAATAATTTTTCAGATATTTATTTAGAAAGAGTTGATTAATGTGAACTTAAAAGCGGTACTTGAAGGAATACTTTTTATTGTGGGTGATGAAGGTACTACAATTAAAGAGATTTCAGATATTTTATCTATAAGTGAAGAAGAAGTTAAAAATTTATTATTAGAATTAAAAAAAGATTATGAAGATAATTCAAGAGGTCTTAGAATATCATATTTAGGAAATGCATTTAAATTAACTACTAAAGAAGAACATAAAGAATACTATGAAAAACTAGTAATTGATACTAAGACATCTAATTTATCTAATGCATCTTTAGAAGTTTTAGCAGTAATTGCGTATAATGAACCGGTTACTAGACTAAAAATAGATGAAATAAGAGGAGTTAACTCTTCTCAAATAGTAAGAAGATTACTTGCTCGTGGTTTTATTAAAGTTTGTGGAAAAGATGATAGTATAGGAAGACCTAATTTATATAAAACTACTAATGAATTTTTAGATTATTTTGGATTATCATCTAAGAATGATTTACCAGAAATAAAAATGGAAGAAAAGATAAATGATGATAATACAGATTTATATGATTCAACATATAAGGAAAGCTAACTAAAGTTAGCTTTTTTAATTGAATTATATGCCCAAAAGTGGTATAATATGCTCGTTTTTTAAAATTAATAAAAAAAAAGAAGTGTTTTTAAGTTTTGTGTCGTATATAATCTATTAGGAGGGCAAAATGGCATTTGTTTCTAAAGAGATAATTGATGAAATTAAATCTAAGAATGATATAGTTGATGTTATTGGTAGTTATATTAACCTAAATGAGAAGAACAAAGCTTTATGTCCTTTTCATGATGATCATTCTCCATCATTTTCTGTACATAGAGAAAAACAGATCTATAAATGCTTTTCTTGTGGTGAAAGTGGTAATGTTATTACATTTGTTCAAAAGATAAATGGAGTATCATTTGAAGAAGCACTAAAGATGCTTGCTGATAGAGCAGGAATAAAACTAGATATTAAAGCACCTAAAAAGGTAAATGTTAAATATGAAAAGTATTATGAAATAAATGATACAGTTAACAAATATTTTAAAAATAATTTAATATCTAGTGATGGAAAAGAAGCACTTAAATATTTAAATGATAGAAGTATTGATAAAGACATCATTAATGAATTTAACATAGGACTAGCAACTTCTAATAAGCTAACTAAAATACTTGAAAGCAAATATAATGTTAATGATTTAGTTTTAATTGATGTAACTAAGGAAATAGATGGTAAGTATTTTGATACTTTTATTAATAGGATAATATTCCCAATAGTTGATGAAAATAATAATGTAATTGCATTTAGTGGAAGAAAATATTTAAGTAATGATTTAAGTGATGATAGATTAAGTAAATATGTTAACTCTAAAGAAACAATAATTTTTAAGAAGAATATTACTTTCTATAACATTAATAACTCACTTATTAATATTAAGAAGAGCAAAGAAATAATAATAACTGAAGGTTTTATGGATACAATTCGTATGTCTTCAATAGGTTATAAGAATGTTGTTGCTCTTATGGGTACTGCATTTACTAGTGAACATTTAGATAAAATTAAAAATCTTAAATGTAAAGTAGTATTAAATCTTGATCAAGATGGTGCTGGAGTAAATGCTACTATTAAAATTGGAGATATTCTTACAAAAAATAATATAGATGTTAGCGTAATAGTATTTGAAGATTATAAAGATAGTGATGAATTTATAGTTCATAAAGGAAAAGAAGCATTTGATATTGCTTATAATAATAGAATTCCTTTTATAGATTTTAAACTGAAGTATTTAAAATCAAATAAGAATATGAAGGATTCTACTGAGATTAGTAAGTTTATTAATGAAGCTATAAAAGCATTAAATGAAATAGATGATAGTATATTAAAGGAACTTAAAATTAAGGAATTATCTAAAGAATATGATATAGATGAGTCTATTATTAGAAGTAAGATTAAAGAAAGTGTAAACAAAAAAGAAGAAATAAGTAAACCAGTAGAAAAGAAAAGGTATAATAAATATGATATTAGTGAAATAAGAATATTATATTTAATGATAAATTATGATGATGTTATTTTATATTTTGAAAATACACTTGGATATTTAATACATGATAATATGTCAAGTCTAGCATATAAAATAATTGAGTTTAGAAATGATTATGGATATTTTAATTATAGTGACTTTATGGATTATATTGAGGGGGATGATGAAATATTAAGTACACTAAAAGAAGTAATGAAGTATCATAACAATGAAGAGTATACAACTGAAGAGTTAGATGACTACATTAATACAATAAAAAAATACAATATTAATAAAAGAGTAGAACAATTAAAAAAACAAATGAATGAAACAATGGATGTTAATAAACAAATAGAATTACTAAAGAAAATAGAAGATATAAATAAGGAAGTGTTAAAATGGTAAATAATATAAAAACTTTTGATGAAAGAATAGATGATTTAGTTAAATTAGGAAAAGAACAAGGTTTCTTAACATATGAACAAATTGCTAAGAAAACAATAGATTTAGATTTAGATAGTGAAGCTTTAGATAAACTATATAATACTTTAACAGATAATAAGATTGAAGTTAGAGCTGAAGATGAAGATGATAATGGAGAAATAGATTTAAAAGATGAAGTTATTATTGATGATGTACCTGATGAAAGTAAGGATATGTCAGTTAATGATAATGTAAGAATGTACTTAAAAGAAATAGGTAAAATAAGCTTGTTAACACTTGAAGAAGAACAAGAATTATCTAAAAAAGTAGCTGAAGGTGATGAACATGCTAAAAATATACTTGCTGAATCTAACTTACGTTTAGTTGTTAGTATAGCTAAAAGATATGTAGGAAGAGGATTATTATTCCTAGATTTAATTCAAGAAGGGAATATCGGACTTATGAAAGCAGTAGAAAAGTTTGATTATGATAAAGGATATAAATTCTCAACATATGCTACTTGGTGGATTAGACAAGCTAT
>JAEEGL014444217.1_pt1 | contig 50402 bp, 45 predicted proteins | sample 9134231 | NCBI WGS metagenome assembly JAEEGL01 (sample SAMN16246548, study PRJNA631951) | gut metagenome | biome: gut microbiome; feature: rumen; material: fiber-attached | host: Bos | place: Iran: Karaj | collected 2018-10 | reverse complement strand
ATTAAAGGATTTATCTACAGATAAGATTAAAGAATTAATTAAATATGCTATGAAATTAAAAAAAGGGTTCCGTATTTCTTATCCAGATAAGAAAATCGCGACCCTATTTTTTGAAAATTCAACTAGAACACAATATTCATTCCAATGTGCTTTAATGAATTTAGGAATTAAGGTTGTTGATTTTGATACTCAGCTATCTAGTATAGCTAAAGGAGAATCTCTTTATGATACAGTAAGAACATTTGAAGCATTAGGTGTTGATGGTGTTGTTATTAGACATTCACAAGATAGATACTTTGATGAATTAAAAAATATTCAAATTCCAATTTTTAATGGTGGAGATGGTAAAGCTAATCATCCAACTCAAAGCTTACTTGATTTAATGACTATTTATGAAGAATATGGTAAATTTGAAGGATTAAAGTGCTGTATAATTGGTGATATTTCTCATTCAAGAGTTGCCCATACAAATATAGAAGTAATGCAAAGATTAGGAATGGATGTTTATATTTCTGGTCCAGAAGAATTTAATGATAATTCAGCTAAATGGATTCCAATTGATGAAGCAATTAAAACAATGGATGTTGTTATGCTTTTAAGAATTCAATTTGAACGTCATAAAGAAAAAATGAAAATGAGCGTTGAAGAATATCATGAAAAATATGGCTTAACAGTTGAAAGAGTAAAGCAAATGAAGGATAACGCAATCATTATGCATCCAGCTCCAATTAATAGAGGAGTTGAAATTGCAAGTGAAGTTGCTGAATGTGAAAAATCAAGAATATATAAACAAATGACTAATGGTGTTTATATTAGAATGGCAGTAATTTCTGATGCATTGGATGGTAATTTATAATGATTATTAAAAATGGAAGAATTATTAAGGATAATAAATTAATAAAATCAGATATCTTAATTAAAGATAATATGATTATAGATATTGAAGATAATATAGATATAGATGATCCTTTAATTTATGATGTTAAAGGAGCACTTGTAATGCCTGGTGGAGTTGATGTTCATGTTCATTTTAGAGAACCAGGATATGAATATAAAGAAACTATTAAAACAGGATCTATGGCTGCCGCTAAGGGTGGTTTTACTACAGTTTTAGCAATGCCTAATTTAAATCCTGTACCAGATTCAAGTGATACATTAAAGATTGAAGAAGATATTATAAAAAAGGATGCAGTTATTAATGTGTATCCATATATAGCATCTACTAAAGGTCAAAAGGGAATTGAAAAAGCTGATATCGCCTCTGCCGCAGATAGAGTATATTCAATTTCTGATGATGGTATGCCTGTAAATAATTTAAAGGTTTTAAAAGAAGTAATGGAAGATGCTTTAAAGTATGATTTAATTTTATGCTCACATAGTGAGGATAAAACAAAGCCTTTAGGCTCTGCTGAATCAGAATATTCATCAGTTAAGGCTGAAATTGATTTAGCAAAAGAGATTGGCTGTAGATATCATTTCTGTCATTTATCTACTAAAGAATCATATGATTATATAAGAAAGGCAAGAAGCGAAGGCTATACTAATATTACATGTGAGGTAAGTCCACATCATTTAACATTAAATAAAGGCATGATGTTAATTCCTGATGCAAACTGGAAAATGAATCCTCCTTTAAGAGATTTAAAGGATATGGATGCGACAGTTGTAGCATTATTAGATGGTACAGCTGATATGGTCGCAACAGATCATGCTCCTCATAGTGAAATAGAAAAACAAAGAGAATATTCAAAATGTCCTAATGGTATTATTGGAATAGAAACATCTTTTCCAATTATTTATACAAAGTTTGTAAAGACTGGATTAATGAGCCTAGATAGATTTTTAGATGTTATGGTTTATAATCCAATAAAAGTATTTAAGCTTCCTTTAAGAAAGCTTCAAAAAGGCTATATTGCAGATATTTGTGTATTAGATATAGATAATCCTCATGTATATACAAAGGATGAAATCTTATCTAAAAGTGTTAATTCACCATTCATAGGAAATGAATATTATGGTTTTAATATTTTAACTATTTGTAATGGTAAGGTAGTTTATAAAAAGTAGGAGAAAAAAATGAAAAGAAAGCTAGTATTAGAAAATGGTTTAGAATTCATCGGTGATGGATTCGGAAGTTCAAATGAACGAATTGCAGAATTAGTTTATAATACATCAGTTGTTGGCTATCAGGAATCTTTATCTGATCCATCTAACCTAGAATATATTATGGTTATGGGTTATCCAGTTATTGGTTCTTATGGTTTAACTGATGAAGATTATGAATCTAATAATTTAACAGTTGCAGGTTTAATTGTAAGAGAGTATTCAAAGCACCCTTCTAATTTTAGATATACTCATGAGCTTGCTGAAAAAATGGATGAAAATGGAGTTCCAGGTATTCAAGGCTTAGATACAAGAGAATTAGTTAGAATTTTAAAAGAAGAAGGCTCTATGCGCGCAATGATTTGTGATGTTGATAGAGATAAATCTGTTTGTTTAAGTATGATTAGAAAATATAGTGTTCCAAAGGATATTGTAGCTGAAATATCTACTAAAAAGGTTTGGTATTCTAGAACACTTAATTATAAATATACAATTGCTTGTATAGATTTAGGCTTAAAAAGAAGCTTAATCAAGGATTTAAAGGATTTAGGATGTAATGTTGTTGTAGTTCCTTATAATTCAACACTTGAGACAATTATGAAATATAAGCCAAACGGAATATTTATTTCAGATGGTCCATCTAATCCTTATGATATTGAAAGTATCATAGATACAATTAAAACATTAAAAGGTAAAATGCCTATTTTAGGTGTAGGTCTTGGCCAAGAGGTTATTGAGCTTGCCTATGGTGCAAAATTATATAAACAACATGTAGGTCATAATGGATCAAATATTCCAGTTAGAAACCTAAAAACTAATAGAATAGAAATAACAAGTCAAAATGATCAATATGCAGTAGATGCTGATTCACTAAAGAAAACTGAGCTTGTTCCAACTCATCAAAATGTTATTGATGGAATAATTACTGGTGTTGAGGATTTAAAGAACAAGGTTATTGCTGTTCAATATAATCCAAATCCTTCAGATGCAGATTATGTATTTAAAAGATTTATTAGTTTATTAGGAGGTAAAAGATAATGGCTAAACGTAGCGATATCAAAAAGATAATGGTTATTGGATCTGGCCCAATTGTTATTGGCCAAGCAGCGGAATTTGACTATGCTGGTACACAATGTTGTCTTTCCTTAAAGGAAGAAGGATATGAAGTAATTTTAGTTAATTCAAATCCTGCAACTATTATGACTGACCCTAATATTGCTGATAAAATTTATATGGAACCACTAGATTTAGAGCATGTAGCTAAGATAATTAGATATGAACGTCCTGATGGATTAATCGCATCCATGGGTGGTCAAACAGGCTTAAATCTTGGTATGCAGCTTGCTAAAAAGGGAATCTTAGATGAATGTGGTGTTGAATTATTAGGTATTAAGGCAGATACAATTGATAAGGCTGAAGATAGAGAATTATTTAAAGAATTATGTATTTCTATTGGTGAACCTGTAATTGAATCTGAAATTGCTAATAATTTAGATGAAATCTTTAAAGCTGCTCATGATATTGGCTATCCAATCATTTTAAGACCAGCCTTTACCTTAGGTGGTACAGGTGGTGGATTTGCTAATAATGATGAGGAATTATTACCACTTGCTAAAAATGCTTTAAAACTAAGTCCTGTTTCTCAAGTCTTAGTTGAAAAATCAATTAAGGGTTATAAGGAAATTGAATTTGAAATGATGAGAGATAAAAATGACACAGTCATTGCTATCTGCTCAATGGAAAATATAGATCCAGTTGGTGTTCATACAGGTGATTCAATTGTTTTAGCACCAGCTCAAACATTAACATTAAAAGAATTTACGATGTTAAAGGAAAGTGCAGTAAAGCTTATGAGAGCATTAAACCTAGAAGGCGGCTGTAATATTCAATTTGCACTTGATCCTTATTCATTTAAATATTATTTAATTGAGGTTAATCCAAGAGTATCTCGTTCATCAGCCCTAGCTTCTAAGGCATCAGGCTTCCCTATTGCTAGAGTATCATCTAAAATCGCAATAGGTATGACATTAGATGAAATTAAGATTGCTGCAACAGTAGCTTCATTTGAACCAACAATTGACTATGTTGTATGTAAGTTCCCAAGATTTCCTTTTGATAAATTCCAAGATGCAAACCGTAAGCTTTCAACACAAATGAAGGCAACAGGTGAAGTAATGTCAATTGGAAGAACTATTGAAGAATCTTTATTAAAATCAATTAGATCACTTGAAAATAAGGTTGATCATTTAGAATTAGCATCATTAAAGAATAAATCTTTAGAAGAATTATTTGATTTTATTAAGCTTGAAACAGATGAAAGAATTTATGCTGTTTGTGAAGCATTAAGAAAAAATGCTGATATTGATGATTTATATGATTTAACTAAGATAGATAGATTATTCTTATATAGCCTTCAAAATATTGTTGAATATGAGAATATTATTAAGGCTAATCCAAAGGATATTAATGTATTAAAAGAAGCCAAGAAAATGGGCTTTTCTGATTCATATATCGCAAGATGCTGGAATATAAGCTATGTAGATGTTTATAAGCTAAGAAAAGAAAATAGTATCTATCCTGTTTATAAAAAGGTTGATACATGTGGAGCAGAATATTCTTCAGATGTTCCATATTTATATTCAACATATGAGCATGAAAATGAATCAATTAGATCAGATAGAAAGAAAATTGTTGTTTTAGGTTCAGGTCCAATTAGAATTGGACAAGGTGTAGAATTTGACTACACAACAGTTCATGCTATTTGGGGTATCCAACAAGCTGGCTATGAAGCAATAATTATTAACTGTAACCCAGAAACTGTATCAACAGATTATACAGTATCAGATAAATTATATTTTGAACCATTAACATTTGAAGATGTAATGAATGTAATTGACCATGAAAAGCCAGAAGGTGTTGTTGTAGCCTTAGGTGGTCAAACAGCAATCAATCTAGCAGATAAGCTTGCTAACCAAAATATCAAGATTTTTGGTACACAAGCTCATGATATTGATGTTGCTGAAGATAGAAAGCTTTTCGAAGAAGCAATGAATAAAATTGGAATTCCTATGCCTAAAGGATATGGCGTTTATTCAGTTGAAGAGGCTTTAAAAGCCGCAAAAGAAATTGGCTATCCAGTTTTAGTTCGTCCATCATTTGTTTTAGGTGGAAGAATGATGCATATTGTTTATGATGAAAAGGTATTAAAGGCAAAGGTAAAAGAGGCTGTTGCCTTTGATAATGAGCATCCTATCTTAGTTGATAAATATGTATTAGGTCAAGAATGTGAAGTAGATGCAATTTCTGATGGTGAAAATGTATTTATTCCAGGTATTATGGAGCATATTGAAAGAACTGGTGTTCACTCAGGAGATTCAATGAGTGTATATCCACCTTATTCACTTTCTGAAAAAGCAAAACAAACTATCGTTGAATATACAAATAAAATTGGTATTGAATTAAAAATGATTGGTTTATTCAATATTCAATTTATCGTTGATAAAGAAGATAATGTTTCAATTATTGAGGTTAACCCAAGATCTAGCCGTACTGTACCATTCTTAGCTAAGTCTACAGATACTCCAATTGCAAATATCGCAACTAAGGTTATGCTTGGTGCAAAACTTAAGGATTTAGGATATGTAGGACTTGCTCCAAGAAGAAAGAGATGGTATGTAAAAACACCTACATTCTCATTTACAAAGTTAACAGGCTTAGATGTTGTATTATCACCAGAGATGAAATCTACAGGTGAGGCTATTGGATATGACTGTTCTTTAAATAGAGCTTTATATAAATCACTTAAAGCCTCTAGCACTAGGGTTGCAAATTATGGTACAATATTAGCGACAATAGCAGATGCAGATAAAGAAGCAGCATTACCTTTAATCAATAGATTTTATAAATTAGGATTCAATATTGAGGCTACCTCAGGAACAGCTAAATTCTTAAAGGCTCATGGTATTAAAACAAGAGCGAAAAAGAAGATTTCTGAAGGCTCAGAAGAAATTCTAGATTCAATCCGTAAGGGTTATGTAACTTATGTTATTAATACATCAACCGAAGGGGAAAACCAAAATATTGATGGTAAGCTAATAAGAAGAGCTGCCATTGATAATAATGTTACAGTATTTACTTGTCTTGATACTGTAAAGGTATTACTTGATGTATTAGAAGAAATAACAATGGGTATATCTGTAATCGATAAAGAATAAAATCTTTCTTAAGTAGTTTTAAAAAGAAAGGAGAAATAATCAAATTGTTTTTGATTATAATTATTTAAATGAAGGATGTAAAATTAACTGTTGTATCAAACAAAAAGTTAGGTAATGATATTTATCTAATGAGACTAGCTGGAGAACTTGATGAAATTAAAAATCCTGGCGAGTTTGTCAATCTTAAATTACCAAACCATTTTTTAAGAAGACCTTTTTCAGTATATGATCATGGAAGTGATTATGTAGATTTAATGTATAAGGTTTTAGGTCATGGCACAAAGGATATGACTAAAATTAATTTAGGAGATAGCTTTGATTGTCTTGTTGGATTAGGTAATGGTTTTGATGTAACAAAGGCTAAAAAGCCACTATTAGTAGCTGGAGGAATTGGTATTGCTCCACTATATAATCTTGCTAAAAAATTTAATGAATTAGGCGTTAAGCCAACATTAATCTTTGGAGCTAGAACAGAACGTGATTTAGTTTATCCAAAGGAATTTGATGAGCTATGCAATGTTATATTATGTACTGATGATGGTTCTAAGGGATTTAAAGGAACTGCAGTATTATATTTACAATTAAATAAGGTTGATTTTGATCACTATTATGCATGTGGACCAATTAGAATGCTTGAAGCATTAGCTGATTATAGCAAAAAAGGATCTTTAAGCTTAGAAGCTCGTATGGGCTGTGGCTTTGGTGCATGTATGGGATGTTCAATCAAAACTACTAATGGTCCTAAGAGAGTATGTAAGGAAGGACCAGTATTTGAAGCAAGTGAGGTGGAATTCTAATGGATACAAAGATTAATTTTTTAGGTCATGAATTCAAAAATCCAATTATTCCTGCATCAGGTGCTTTTGGATTTGGCTATGAATTTAAAGATTTATATGATTTAAATATTTTAGGCTCTATTGCGACTAAGGGTACAACACTTGCTCCAAGATATGGTAATGATTTACCTAGAATTGCTGAATGTCCTGCAGGCTTAATTAACGCTATAGGACTTCAAAATCCTGGTGCTGATAAAGTAATCAGTGAAGAATTACCAAAGCTTGATAAGGTGTTTAAAGATAAAATTATTCAAAATATTGGTGGACACTCAATTGCTGAATATCAAGATTGTGTTAAAAAGTTTAATGATGTTGATAAGGTTTTCGCAATTGAATTAAATATATCATGTCCTAATGTTCAGGGTGGAGGTATGGCATTTGGTGTTGACCCAGATGTAGCCTTTGAATTAGTAAGTAAGGTTAGAAAGGTTTGTAAAAAGCCTTTAATCGTAAAACTTTCTCCTAATGTAACTGACATTGTAAAAATGGCAAAGGCAGTTGAAGCTGCAGGAGCTGACGCAATTAGCTTAATTAATACCTTAGTTGGTATGAGAATAGATTTAAAAACAGGAAAGCCAATTATTTCTATAAAGAAGGGTGGATATTCAGGACCTGGTATCTTCCCTGTTGCTTTAAGAATGGTTTATGATGTAAGTCATAATGTAAATATTCCTGTAATTGGTATGGGTGGTATTACTAATGCATACGAAGTTATTGAAATGATGTATGCTGGAGCATCTTTAGTTCAAATTGGTGCTCAAAATTTAGTAGATCCATATGCATGTAAAAAGATAATTGAAGATCTACCAAGAGTAATGTATGAATTAAGTATAGAAAATTTAAGTGATATTATAGGAAAGGCAAAGTAGAATGAGAGACGTAATTATCGCATGTGATTTCAAAAGTAAGAATGAATTATTTGAATTCTTAAAGCCATTTAAAGGCAAAAATCCTTATTTAAAGATTGGTATGGAAATCTTTTACAAGGAAGGACCAACATTAGTTAAAGAATTAAAAGAAATGGGATTTAAAATCTTTTTAGATTTAAAATTACATGATATTCCTAACACAGTTGAAAAGGCTATGAGAAACCTATCAGAGCTTGGTGTTGATATTGTTAATGTTCATAGCGAAGGTGGAATTGAAATGATGAAGGCTGCAAGACGCGGCTTAGATGTTACTGAAGCTGGTAAGAAAACAAAGCTTATTGCAGTAACAATATTAACCTCAATTTCAAATGATATCTTAAGAAATGAATTATTAGTTAACGCTGATGTAGCAGATGTTGTTAAAAAGTATGCATCAAATGCTAAAGAGGCAGGACTTGATGGTGTTGTATGCTCAGCACTTGAAGCACCAATTATTAAAGAAATGGGCTTAATATCAGTGACACCTGGTATTAGATTTGCTGATGATTCTAAAGGAGATCAAAAGCGTGTTGCAACTCCAGCATATGCTAAGGAGTTAGGTTCAACATATATTGTTGTTGGTCGTTCAATTACAGCTGCAGAAAATCCAGTTGCAGCTTATGATAGATGTGTAAAGGAGTTTTGTTAAAATGGAAGATATTAAAGTAACAGTTGCAAAGAATTTATTAAAGATTAAGGCAGTATTCTTAAAGCCAAATGATCCATTCACTTGGGCTTCTGGTATTAAATCACCAATTTATTGCGATAATAGATTAACTCTATCTTATCCTGAGGTAAGAGATGTAGTTGAAAATGGTCTTGCAGAAACTATTAAAAAATATTATCCAGATGTAGAGGTTATTATGGGTACATCTACAGCTGGTATCGCTCATGCTGCATATGTTTCAAAGATTTTAGAATTACCTATGGGCTATGTAAGAGGTGGTGCTAAGGACCACGGAAGAGGAAACCAAATTGAAGGTGTAGTACCTGTTGGTAAAAAGGTTGTTGTTATTGAAGATTTAATTTCAACAGCTGGTTCTTCAATTGAGGTAGTAGAGGTTTTAAGAGAAGCAGGGGCTAATGTATTAGGTATTGCTTCAATCTTCACATATGGACTTCAAAAGGGCTTAGATAGATTAAAGGAAGCAAATGTGATTAATCATTCATTATCTAATTTTGAAACATTAGTTAATGTAGCTGCAGAAGAAAATTATATTTCAAAAGAAGACATTAATAAGGTGCTAAAATTCCAAAAGAATCCTTCAGATCCTTCTTGGATGGACTAATTTATAGAAATTTTTAAAAACTTAAACGGTTTCATACACAAAAGTTTCTCCACGTGGGGTGGAAAAACTTTTAAAATCGAATATAATATAAGTGTAAATAATTAAAGATGATTTAATTATTTCAAAAATTTCTTTTTCAAAACACTTTTCTTATGTTATATAAGGGAGAAAGACGGGTTCCCCTAACCCGTTTTTCTTTTTTTTAAAAAAAGACTTTTTGTAAAAAAATTGACAAAAAATCAATTATAAAAGCGTTTTCACTCCACATTATGTGATAATTGTGGGGTTGCGCCACATAATTTCACATAATATAATAAAGGTGTAAATAATTAAAGATGATTTAATTGTTTCAAAGTTTCTTTTTCAAAACACTTTTCTTATGTTATATAAGGAAAACGGGCGTCCCTGGCCCGTTTTTTCTTTTTGTAATATTTATTGTATAAATATTCTTTTTTGTGTATAATAAATAAGCACGAATAAAATAAGGTGGGATAATATGATTAATTTAGAAGAAATTAAAGATCCTTCCTTTATTAAAAATTTATCAATTAAAGAATTAAAAGAACTTGCGACTGAAATCAGAAAGTTCTTGATTGATAATATTTCTAAGACAGGAGGACATTTAAGTAGTAATTTAGGTGTAGTTGAATTAACTATAGCTTTATATTATGTGTTTGATCCTGAAAAAGATAAATTTTTATTTGATGTAGGACATCAATCTTATGTACATAAAATTTTAACTGGTAGAGCTAGTGAGTTTAAGAATTTAAGACAATTAAATGGTCTATCAGGATATATAAATAGAAAAGAATCTAAATATGATGTTTGGGAATCTGGTCACTCATCAACAACAATCTCTGCCCAATCTGGTATGATAATTGCTGGAGATGATGAAAGAGTAATTTCTTTTATTGGCGATTCAGCTATTATGAATGGTGTTGCCCTTGAAGGATTAAATTTTTTAGGTCAATTAAAACAAAAAAGACCTATTATCATTTTGAATGATAATAAAATGGGTATTTCTAAATCTGTAGGTGCTTTAACTAAAGCTTTAGAGCGTATTAGAGGCGCTAAATTATATATTTTAATAAAGAGATTCTTTAATTTAATAACTCCAACATTCCTATCTAGATTTTATCATCAAATTAAACGTGGTATTAAAGGCTTTATTCAACGAGATAATATTTTTGAAGAATTAGGCTTTAACTATTATGGTCCATACGATGGAAATAATTTAAAATACTGTATAAAGATGCTTAAAAAGGTTAAAGAGAGTAAAGAACCTGTTGTTATTCACTTTATGACTCAAAAAGGTAAAGGCTACGCTCCAAGTGAAAATGATACAGTAGGAGATTTCCATGGTGTAGGTCCATTTGATATTGAAACAGGTGTCCAATATAAGAAGGAAAATCAAATAAGCTATTCTAAGCTTGTTGCTGATTTCTTATGTGAAAGAAGAAAAAAAGAACAATTCTATGTTGTTACTCCAGCTATGAAGTCTGGTTCTAAGCTTGAAGAATTTGCAAAGCTTTATCCAAAGGATTTCTTTGATGTTGGTATTGCAGAAGAGCATGCGGCAGATATGGCTGCAGGTATAGCTTTACAAAATAAAAGGGTTGTCTTACTTTTATATGCAACATTTGCTCAAAGAGCATATGATATGCTTTTAAATGATATTGCAAGACAAAATCTAAAGGTTATTATTGGTATTGATAGAGCTGGTGTTGTAGGTGAAGATGGACCTACTCATCAAGGTATCTATGATGTTTCAATGCTAAGTGCAATGCCTAATGTTAAAATCTATATGCCTAAAAATGATATAGAAGCTATTGGTTTATTTAATTATGCATTTAATCATTTAGATTCTCCAACAGTAATTAGATACCCTAGAGCGTCATTTACAAAAAATGCTTATGATTATGATTTTGAATGTACTCCAATTTGGGAACAAATTAAAAAAGGTTCAAAGGCTAGTGTTATAAGCTATGGACCTGATGTTGAAAGAATATCTAATATTGATTTAGATGTTAATGTTTATAATGCTAGATCAATTAAGCCAATTGATTTAGATGCATTAAAGAATATATTTGAAAATGAACTTCCTATTTTTGTTATAGAGCAAGTAGTATCATCTGGTACCTTATATGATAAGGTGTTAAATGTAAAAGAAGAATATGGCTATAAATCTAAGGTTTATAAGATTTCATTTGAACCAGATACAATTGTTACATTTGGTAAAATAAGTGAAGTATTAGCTGAGTATGGCTTATCAGATGATGAAATTAAAAATTATATTGAATCAAAGATAAAATAAAACGGGTAAATTACCCGTTTATTTTTATAATATATTCAATTAAAGTCTTAATGGCAATACCGCCTAGGATTATACCACCTAATATTTTAGCATGTGCTTGGAATTTTTCCCCAAACTTTTTGCCGATAAATACAGCTAGAATACTTAATGAGAATGTTACAACAACAAAGATTGAAAATGATATATAAGCTACATAAGGTTCTTTTTCAATAAATAATAAACCTACAAGTAACGCATCAATAGAAGTAGCAATAGCTTCAAAAATTAATTTTTTGAAAGTTAAATTCTTAATTTCTTTTTCTTCATCATCGTCTTTTTCTTCTAAATTAACATGTCTATCCTTATATGCTTCAACAAACATATTTATTGCAAGAATTGTTAGAATTGTAAATCCTACAATAGGTATTATTTTTGTTAAGTATTTTTCAAATGGTAAGCATAATAGATATCCAATTAATGGCATTAAACCTTGGAATATACCAAATGTTAAAGCTATTAATATTAGTTTTTTCTTGTTCATGTTTGGTTCTTCTAATCCATTAGTTAAACCAACCGCAAAGGCATCCATAGAAAGAGAAATGCCAAGAAGGATTGCCTCAATAATCCAATACATATAAAAATTACCCCCGTAATTTAAAAAAAAGTATGCTTTCGCATACTTTAAAAGTATAGCGAAAAAAGCTATACTTAAGTCTTGTTAATTAAGATAAACCAGGCTATATGCCAGTATGTTGATTTATCAGCTTTTTGGAAGCCAAACTACTCCCTTAAGTTAATCTATATTAACACTTATTGAATAATTAGTCAATGCTTTTTAAATAATTAATAATTTCATCAACTATATAATCAGGTGTAGAAGCACCAGATGAAATATTTACTGATTTTACGCCCTTTAAGGCCTCTTTATCAAGTGATGCTAAATCTTCACAAAGTATTGTTTTAATATTGGCTAATTCAGACGATACCTTATAAAGTTTTTTTGTGTTAGAAGAAGCGAAATCGCCAACTACAATACATAAATCAGCCTTTTCTTGATTTTTCATAGCCTCTTGCCTAACTGTTGTTGCATCACAAATTTTATCATCAATTAAAATGTTAGGATATTTTTCTTTTAATAGATTAAAAATATCAATTATATCGAATTTAGATAAGGTTGTTTGATTTGTACAATATATTTTATTGTTATTAATATTTAAAGCTTTTATATCATCTAAACAAGATACGAAATGAATCTTTTGAGATATCCCTAATACACCTTCAACCTCAGGATGCTTATTTGTACCTATATAAATAACATCATAGCCATCTTTTAAATAGCTGTCTATTTTTTTATGAACAACTAAAACATATCCGCATGTAGCATCAATTATATTTAATCCTTTTTCCTTAGCTTTTTTATAAACTAAAGGAGAAACACCATGGGCTGAAAAAATAACTGTTCCTGAATTGATTTCATCTAATAGTTCAAGTCTTGTTTTAGATTTATCCTCAATAACAATTACACCTTTATTAATAAAATCATCTACAACGTGCTTATTATGAATTATTTGTCCTAAAAGATAGATTGGTCTTTGAATAGAAGAATCTAATATTGCATCATTTACAATATTTAAAGCTCTTTTAACACCGTTACAATATCCTTGAGGATTAATTTTTCTTATTATCATTTAAACCACCAAAGCGTCTGTCTCTTTTTTGATAAGAAGCAATTGCCTTATATAATTCCTCTTTATCAAAATCAGGCCATAATACATCTGTAAAATAAAATTCTGCATAAGCTATTTGCCATAATAAGAAGTTGGAAATTCTTTGTTCACCAGATGTTCTTATCAATAAATCTAGTTTAGGATATCCAGCTGTATATAAATTATTTTCAATAACTTCTGGAGTAATATCTTTTGGATTAAGCTTACCATCAACACAATCTTGTGCTATTTTTTTAACGGCAGTAGTTAATTCCTCATATGAACCATAATCGAAACAAATTGTTAATGTTAAACCAGTTTTATCTTTAGTTAAATCTTCAAGCTCATTTATTAAATCAAAAACTTCTTTTGGGAATCTATCTCGTCTTCCAATAAATTTCCATCTAATATTTGATTTTTCAATTTGTGCTTTAAGCCTTGAAAACATTCTTAAAGGAGCCTTCATTAAATATTCAACTTCCTTTTCAGGTCTGTTCCAGTTTTCTGTTGAGAAGCAGTACATAGTTAAATATTTAACACCAATTTCTTCACAATAGTTAGCTACTTTATTAATGTTAAAAGCACCATTTCTATGTCCATAGTTTCTTGGTAGCATTCTTTTTTTAGCCCAGCGTCCATTACCATCTAAGATCATAGCAATATGCTTAGGTACTCTAGTTAAATCGATTTTTTCCATAATTATCACCAAGACATATTATATCATAATATTTTCTATAGAAAATAAAAAAAGATTGATTGTTCAATCTTTTTCTTTATTTGGTTTAATTACATTGCTTTACAACCACCGTCAACTAGAAGAAGTTGACCAGTAGTATAAGTTAGCATCAGATGCAAAGTAAATAACAGCACCATCTAATTTGCCACTCTTAAAAGCTTTCCATTGGACAATATGCATTTTCGAAATGTTTTCGTTATTTTCATATTTTTTATATTATACGAAGAATTAAAGTTCTTTATAAATATAAAGAAATATGGTAAAATGATTAAGTAGAATTATTTTAGGAGAAATTATTATGAAGTTACATGAAGCAAGAGTACAAGCAATGCAAATTTTATATACAGCAGATTTAAATGCAAATTCAATTAGTGAGGTTTTATTATCTTATGATGAAACTGATCCAAAGGCATTAGAATTTGTTAATCTAGTAACTACAAATTTAGAAAAAATAGATTTTGTTATTTCAGTTTGTTTAAAGAACTATACAATCAATAGATTAAATTTAGTTGATAAGGCTATTGTTAGATTAGCAACAGCTGAATTAATTGAAGGTAAAACAGATAAGAGAATTGTTATTAATGAAGCAATCGAATTAACAAAGGAATTTTCTGATCAAGGTGATCATAAGGCTGCAAGCTTTAATAACAGATTATTAGATACTATAAGTGTAAGAGTAAAGGATTTGATTTAGTATGGAAGAACGTTATTTAACAGTAACGGCACTAACTAAATATATTAAATATAAATTTGACCACGATACCAATTTAAAGGTTGTTTTATTAGAAGGTGAAATTTCTAATTTTAAACATAATTCTCGTGGACATTTTTATTTTACGCTAAAAGATGAGAACGCATCTATTTCAGCAATTATGTTTGCAACAAATGCCTCAAATGTAAAATTTGAACCATCAGATGGTATGAAGGTATTTGTTAAAGGTTCATTATCTGTATATGAACAATCAGGCTCATATCAAATATATGTAACTGAAATGAAATCAGATGGTATTGGAGATTTATATTTAGCTTATGAAAGACTAAAGAAGGATTTAGAAAGAAAAGGCTTATTTGATATAGCTCATAAAAAGCCTATTCCAAGATTTCCAAAAACTGTAGGTGTAATAACATCTCCAACAGGTGCGGCAGTAAGAGATATCATTAAAACAATTGAAAGAAGATATCCTTTATGTAATGTTATTTTATATCCTGCAATAGTTCAAGGCGATAAGGCTAAAGATGATGTTGTAAGACAAATCAATAAAGCTAATAAGGATAGATTATGTGATGTATTAATCATAGGACGTGGCGGTGGATCTATTGAAGACTTGTGGTGCTTCAATGAGGAAATTGTGGCCTATGCAATTTATAATTCTGAAATACCTACAATTTCAGCAGTAGGACATGAAATAGATTTTACAATTGCGGATTTTGTTGCCGATATGAGAGCTGTAACTCCAACAGGGGGTGCAGAGCTTGCAACACCTGATATTAAGGTTTTAAAACAAAACGTTGATTATTATGTTGATGCGATGACTAAAAAAATCAATTATCAAATTAATGATTTAAAGGTTAAATTAGTTAATATTGATAAGAGATTGGATGGATTAAATCCTAAGCAAACATTAATCCATAAAAAAGAAATCTTAGATATTAAATATCAAAGATTAAATCAAAAAATAATAGAAGTTTTAAACAATAAAAATCATATTTTTGAATTATATAAATCTAGACTTGAAGCTTCAAATCCACTTGCAATAATGGATAAGGGCTATTCAATTAATAGAGTTAATGGACATATATTAAAGGATATTAAGGATGCTAAGGTTGGAGATGAACTCCAAACTGAATTAAAAAATGGTAAATTAATATCTAAGATAGTGGAGGTTAAAGAAAATGGAAAATAAAACATTTGAACAATATTTAGCTGAACTTGATAATGCTTTAAAGGCTTTAGAAAATAAAGATGCTACATTAGAAGAAAGTGTTGCAAATTACACTAAGGGCTTAGAGCTTGCTAAAAAATGCTATGAAATTTTAGATACAAACGAAAAGCTTGTTGTAAAGAAAATGACTGAGGCAGGACTTGTAGATTTTGCCACTCCAGAAGAATAATATGAGATTAGATTTATTTTTAGTTGAAAAGGGTTATTTTAAAACAAGATCTAAGGCTAAGCTTGCACTTGATGAAGGACAAGTTTTAGTCAATGGAAAAAAAGAAAAAGCATCCTATGATGCAAAAGATGATGATTTAATTGAACTTGTTAATGTTAATCCTTATGTTTCAAGAGGAGGATTAAAGCTTGAAGGCGCTATTAATTCTTTTAGATTAGATTTTAAGGATAAGGTCATCTTAGATATAGGAGCTTCAACTGGAGGATTTACTGATTGTAGCTTAAAGCATGGAGCTAAGCTTGTTTATGCAGTAGATGTTGGTACATTACAATTAGATGAATCATTAAGAAATAATCCTAAGGTTATTTCATATGAACAAACTAATATAAAAGATATTGATCATTTTGATAATGATATAGATTATCTAGTAATGGATGTATCTTTTGTATCTATTGAACATCTATTACCTTCATTAGATCATTTAATTACAGATAATAATGCTTTAATTTGCCTAATTAAGCCTCAATTTGAGCTTGGACATCTTAATATGAAAAATGGCATAGTAAAAGATAAAAAGCTTCATATGAAGGTTTTAAATAATGTTTTTGAGGAATTAAAACTATATAATTTAGGAATATATAAATTAATTGAATCTCCTATTTTAGGTGGTTCAGGAAATAAAGAATTTTTAGCTTTAATAAAAAGAGGAATTAATTTAAATATTAATTTAAATAGTGTCTTGAAATAAAAAGGGGAAAGTATTCAATGATTAAGGAATTAAGAGTTTCAAATTTTGCTATAATTGAAGATTTAAAAATTAATTTTAATGAAGGAATGACTGTTTTAACAGGTGAAACAGGTGCTGGTAAGTCATTAATCATTGATACTATTTCTTTACTATTAGGTGCTAGAGCTGATACTGATATGATTAGATATGGAATGACTTCATCTAAGGTTGTTGGTATATTTAATCATAATGATAAAATAAATGATTTATTAAATAAAAATGGAATTGAGATTAAAGAAGATTTAGAAATTGTAAGGGAAATATTTAATAATTCTAAAAATGTAATTAAAATTAATGGAACAAATGTTACTCTTACATTTTTAAAGGAAGTAGCTTCATATTTAGCTGATATTCATGTTCAAAATGATACCTATAAGCTATTTAATCCAGAAAATTATTTATCAATTTTAGATCCTAAAAATGATAATAAATTTACTAAGCTAGCAAATGATTACTCATTAGCTTTATATAATTATGTAAATGATTATAAGGAATTTAGTGAAATTAAAGCTAGAAAAAATGAAGCCTTAAAGAATTTAGAATTTTTACAATTTGAATATGATGAATTAACATCTCTAAATTTATATCCAAATAAGGATAAGGAATTAGAAGAAAAAATAGCTAAATTATCAAATTATGATAAAATCTTTTCTAATTTAAATGAGGCATATCAAAGCTTAGAAAATGAACAAGATCCTTTATCTAAGCTATATGATGCAGCATCTAGTCTTTCTAAAATTAAAGAATATGATTCAAAATATAATGAATTTAATGAAAAGCTATTAGATGCCTATTATATATCTTCAGAAATTAAGGATGAAATATCAAAAGATATTAATTCTTTAGATTTTGATGAAGAAGAATTAAATATGCTTATTGAAGAAGAGAATAATTTAAATAAGGCTAAGGAAAAATATAAAAAATCCTTAGATGAATTAATTGCTTATTTAAAAAAGATAACTTTAGATATAGAAATTACAACTAATTATGAGGATGTATTAAATGAATCAGAAGAAAAACTTAAAAAATCCTTTGAGGTAGTTAAGGATAAAGCCTTAAAGCTATCTTCTTATAGACATCAAATCGCTAAAGAATTTTCAAAGGAAATTGAGCTTCAATGTAAGGATTTAGATTTAGAAAATACTATATTTGAGGTTTCATTTAAGGATATAGATTTATCTGATTATTTAAATAAGGAAGTATTTAAAGATACAGGTATTGATGAGGTTTCATTTAATCTAACATTTAATAAGGGAGAGCCTTTAATGCCTTTATATAAGGTTGCATCTGGTGGTGAAGCATCAAGATTCATGCTTGCCTTAAAGAGCTATTTAAAGAAATCTTTAAATGTAGATTTATTTATTTTTGATGAAATAGATACTGGTGTATCTGGTTCAACAGCTAAAAAAATTGCTTTAAAGATGCATGAAATTTCAACTGATGCACAAGTATTATGTATTACTCATTTACCTCAGGTTGCAGCTATTGGAGATTTCCATAAGCATATTTATAAAAAAGAAGAAGGAAAAAGAACAATTACTCAAATTGATGATTTATCATTTGAAAGAAGAACAGAAGAAATTGCCTTAATGCTTTCAGGTGATAAGATGAGTATATATGCTTTAGAACACGCAAAAGAATTACTGAAAAAAGAGTAAGTAATTCTTTTTTCTTTATCAAAATATATTTTTTTGTTATAATGATAAAAAGGGAGATTTTGAATAACGGGAGATGTGCTTATGAATCAATATGATAACTTTTATAATCGTTATGTAAAAATTTCATCTGAGTGCTCATGCATTTTATTTGGTCTTGCACATGTTTTATATTTAATTATATTTTCAATTTTAGGTATAAGACCTTTAATAGTTTTTAATAGTATAAGTGTAGCATTCTATATAATAATGTTTATTCTTATTAAGAAAAAACATTTTTTGTTATATGTCTTTTTAACTGCGATAGAAATATCTTTTTATTTAACAGCGGCAAATATTGTATGTGGTAGAGCACCTGGCTTTGAATTATGCTTTATTGCTTTAATAACTTTAGCATTTTTTTCATACTATTTTTCAAAATCAATTGAGCATAAAATTAGTCCATTAGTATTTGTGCCATTGTTTATGATATTATTTGTATTCTGTTATTTATGGGACAAATATAACGACCCTATAATTATAGTTCCAGATGTTGCAGCAACAATATTATTTATATTCCATATAATAATAGTATTTTCTTTTTCAACAGGCTTTTTATGGGTGTTAGTAAATTACACTGTAAAGCTTGATAAAAAGGTTAGAGATGAATCTGAAACAGATAAATTAACAAATATTCCTAATCGTAAAGGCTTAGAAAAATTCTTCAATAAAATTAATGGACAAGAGCATAATTACCTATTAGCATTTTTTGATATAGATAATTTTAAAGTATTTAATGATATAAATGGACATCTTTGTGGCGATTATGTTTTAGCTGAAATTGCACGAATTGCTAAAGAAAATTCAATAAATGATTTTGTATCTCGTTGGGGTGGAGAAGAATTTATTGTTGTTTCTAAAATAGAAGAAAGCTTAGAAGAAACGTATCAAAAGATTGATAATATTAGAAAAAACATTGAATCTTTTGATTTTAAATATGGTCGTAAAAAATTAAAATCAACTATTACTATAGGTATAGCATCTTATGATGAAGGATTTACCTTAGATGAATGGATTAATAAGGCTGATAAAAAGCTATACTATGGTAAGCATCATGGTAAAAACCAAATCAATTATTAAAAAAAAGGACTCAGAGTCCTTTTTTAAATTTCATTTATATATTTATTTATAGCAAAAGCAACTCCACTTTCTAAATTAGATTTAGTAATGAAATTAGCTTTATCTATAACCTCTGGGAAGGCATTTTTCATTGCAACACCAACATTTGCTTTAACAATCATTGGAATATCATTATCAGCATCACCTATAGCCATTGTATCTTTCATATCAATATTTAAATAATTAGCTAAGAATGCTAAAGCTTCACCCTTGTTTGTACTCTTGTTTAAAAATTCTAAGAATATTTTAGATGATCTTAATACAGAATATTTACCATTATATAACTCTTTAAAAATAGGTGTTATTCTAGTAATATCATCATTTGATGCAACAAGCATAGCTTTAATGAATAATTCATCATCTTTAATATTATTAAAATCATAAACATCAGCATTAATTTTATTAATTGTTTCTTCAACTAAAGTATAAGGATTCTTTTCTTGTGTAATTAAATCCTCATTTTCTCTAAAGGCATGGATAAATACATTTTCCTCTTTTGATTTTAAAAATAATTCTTTAACGTATTTTCCATCAATAGTAGAAGAATAAATTATTTCATTTTTACCAACGTTTAAAATTTTTCCGCCATTATATAAAATTACATAATCATTTTCAGACGTTAACCCTAATTCATTTAAAGTTGGCATAACACCATTTAATGGTCTTCCTGTTGCAATAACAATATAACAGCCATTTTCTTTGGCTTTTTTTATTGCATCCTTATTTTCCTTTGAGATTTTTTTCTCATTATCAAATAAGGTTCCATCTAAATCAATAGTAACGAGTTTAATCATAATACCTCCTCAAAAAAAAGACTCCAAAGCTTTTGGTCTTTGGAGTATTAACCATGAAGAACGTATTGTACTATAGCGTAAACTAAAGATACTAAACCAGCTGATAGCATTGCAAGTGCTAAAACTGTAACAATTATTTTACCTACAGGGCTCTTTACTGGATTGCTATAAACTTTTTCTTTCTTTTCTTCTTTTTTATAAGTATTATTATTTTTTTTAGTTGCCATACTTATTTCTCCTAAATACTTAAAAATATGTTATAATTGTAAACAAAGATATTATATAATATTTTTTGAAAAAAAGGAAGAAGAATAATATGGAAAATCGCTCTAAAATAATATTTCATATTGATATGAACGCCTTCTTTTGTTCCGTGGCTTGTATTTTATATCCTCACCTTAGAGGAACGGCTTTTGCAATTGGAAGGGAAAACACCTATAAGGGTGTTATTTCAACTGCATCTTATGAGGCAAGAGCCTTAGGAATTCATTCTGCTCAGCCTTTGGCTGAAGCTTATAAAATTAAGCCTGATTTAAGAGTTGTTCATATAGATTATTCCATTTATTCTGATTATCATAAAAAGTTTGTTAAATTAATAAGTGAATATACTAAATTAATAGAGGTTGCATCAATTGATGAGGTTTATGCTGATATGACTGAAATATCTAAAAAGATTCATCCAATTGTTTTAGCAAAAGAAATCCAACTAAGATTATTAAAGGAACATAATCTTCCTTGCTCAATTGGAATTGCTCCAACCTTATTTTTAGCTAAAATGGCATCTGATATGAAAAAGCCTTTAGGCTTAACAGTTATAAGAAAAAGAGAAGTTAAAGATATTTTATATCCACTACCTGTTAAAGATATATTTGGAATTGGTAAAAAAACATTTCCAAAATTAATTGAAAAGGGAATTAATACAATTGCTGATTTTATGAATCCTTTAAATAAGGATTTAATAATAAGCATAGTTGGTGAAAATATCTATAATTATGCTTATAATCATATTTTAGGAAATTCATCAAATATAGTTGATCCATTTAGATATGATGAATCTAAATCCATTTCAACATCTGAAACATTTGATGTGCCTTTAATTTCATTTGATGAAATATTAATAGAATTAAGAAGAATGACTAAATCTATTTATAAAAGAATGATTAAAGATAATTATTATACTAAAACTGTAACTATTACCTTAAGAGATACAGATTTTAATACCATAACAAGACAAATAAGTTATGATGAATATACTGATTCATTTGATGAAATATTTGATTCAGTTTATGAACTTTTAGAACAAAATATTAAAGATAAAAGCTATAGATTAATAGGTGTTGGTGTTTCTAATTTAGTTAAAGAAGATAAATTACCAAAAGAATATAATTTATTTACTTTAGCTGATACATCAAATAAGGAAATAGTAATTGAAAATTTAATTAATGATTTTCAAACAAAATTTGGCAAGAATGCCTTATTTAGGAAGAAAAAATGATTAAAGAAGAAAAAGACGCATGGATAAATTTATATGAAATAGCTGATGAAGCTTATGAATATGCTCCATGGGAATATATTGAAGAAACACAGTTTTTATCATTTATAGATGAAAAAGAAGATATTTGGTATGCATCTATTTTAGGAAATAAAAAGAAGTTTTATGGAATGATTTTTATTAAAAATAATGATATCAATAAATATTTAGAAATCTATAAGAATAATTATTCAGCAATCCAAGCCTTTAATTACCAAGTAGGATTAATGGTAAGCTTTGTAAAGAAAAAGGATTTAAAGGATGATGAATTACATCTATTAAAGGAAATAGGAATTAGCTTTAATGATGATGCTATTAGATTCCAAAAATTTGAAAAAGGTTATTTACCTCATACTCTAAATTTAGAAGATGTTGAAAATTTCTCTTATATTTTAAATAATTTTATGGTAATATTTAAACATCTAAAGAATAAGAATGTTTGCGCACCTAAAAAAGGTGAAATGCTAACAAGATATTTTTCTAAGGAAGATATGAATTATCATACAGCTAATGTAGACTTTTATAGACCTGAAGAAAAATATGATATAATTAATTTAGATCTTTATGATTTGAATTTTTCAAATTGTGAAAGTAAAAATATAGATATAGAATTTGATTTTATAAATTATTTACCTATTGCCGTGGGTTCAAATTATGAAAATGGTAAATATAGATTAAATAAATATTACGCATTTGCTGATTCAACAAATAATAAAATGCTAAAAATTGAAATTGTTGATGACAAATTATATGATAGCGAGCTTGATTATAATAAGGAAATGGTTAATGTTTTAATTAACTTTATAAAAAATAATTTTATACCTAAATCAATTATCGTAAGAGATAACTATAGCTATAGCCTTTTAAAGGAATTTGAGGATAAGGCTAATATTAAAGTTAAAATTGATAAAATACGAGTAATTGATGTATTTATTGATTCATTTATGAAAGGAAAAAAATAAAATGTTATTTGATGGATATGAACTAAAGGATTACATTGTTAGAGCCTTAAAAGACCTTAAATTTGAATCTTTCACATCTGTTCAAAAAGAGGTTTTTGATAATTTAAATAACAATAAAAATATTATAGCTAAATCAAAAACAGGATCAGGAAAGACTCATTCATTTTTAGTTCCTATCTTTAATGATTTAGATGAGGATGATTATAAGGTACAAGCCTTAATTGTTGCCCCAACAAAGGAACTATCTTTACAAATTTATAAGGTAGCACAACATATAGCATCATTTTCTGATAAGAGAATTGTTATAAAGAATTATTCAGGTGGTACTGATAGACAAAAGGAAATTGAAAAGCTTTCTAATCAATCACCTCAAATTGTTATAGGTACATTAGGTAAAATTAAGGATTTAGCAATTAAAGAAAATGTATTAAAGATTTATACAGCTAAATATTTCATCTGTGATGAAGCTGATATGACTTTTGATGAAACAAATGTTGATGATTTACATGATATCGCAACAGTATTAAATAATGCTAAATTTATGTTCTTCTCAGCTACATTTGCTGAAAAGATTTTGCCTACAATGAAAAAATACATTACAAATGTAGAATTCATTGATATTAAGGAAGCTCAAAATCAAATTAAGCATATCTGGATTCCATTAAAGTATAAGGATAGATATGAGGTCTTAAAGGATTTATTAAATACAATGCAACCATACTTATGTATGATTTTCTGTAATAAGAAGGAAAATGTAATTGAGCTTGCAGGAAAGCTTTCTAATGATGGCTATTTTGTAGGTATGATGCATGGCGATTTAAGCCAAAGAGAAAGAAAAAGAATTCTTAAGGAATGTAATGAATTAAAATATCAATTTCTAGTATGCACAGATATTGCGGCAAGAGGTATTGATATTCAAGGTGTATCTCATATTATTAATTATGAATTACCTAGAGATTATGAATTCTATTTACATAGAAGTGGAAGAACTGGCCGTATGTTTAATGATGGTATAGTTTATTCTTTCTATGAGGAATTAGATAATCAATATTTAGATAATTTAAATAAGAAGGATATTAAGCCTGAATATTTTGAAATTAAGAATAAGGAGCTTGTCCCTTATAAGGGTAGAAACACTAGAGAAAATAGAGTTAAGCCTAAGACAAATTATGAGCTTGAAGCTAAAAAATTTGTTTCTAAGTCAACTAAGGTAAAGCCTGGTTATAAGAAGAAAAGAGAAGAACAAATTAAAAAGATTGCTGAAAGCTTGAAAAAAAGAGACAAGAAAAGAAAAAAATAAAAAATATTTATAAAAAATAAAGAATTATAATAGCCCTTTACTTAGGGCTTTTTTCGTGTTAATAAATAAGTAAGAAAGATAAAAGGTAAATATAAATATTTACCAATAAAAAATATTTAATGTGTAATGCTATAGATTAAAGTATTTAAAATCAAATTTTTTTGGGATTTAAATAAAATAATTGGGAAGAGGAGGATATTTAAATAATTTTTAATCGAACTGTATGTTTTTTATAGTATAGCTATACACTGGGAAAGGCCCTAGCAAATTTGGATGCTAGGGCCATGCTTTTTATATAAAAGAAAAAGACCTGTTTGACCAGGTCTTAATTTCTTTACTTTAATGTTTCACCAGATTTTAAATGCTTAACAGTAACTTCTCTATGGTTAGAACATGAGAAGATTCTTACGTTTCTTTCAACTTCTAAGCCTTCAGGTAAAATTAATTTCTTACCAATAACATTTAAACCACTTGATAATACTTTTGGATTATCCTTGTTTGGAGTATAGTCATCGCCATAACCAATCTTAGAATTGTTTGCAACATGTGTTTCCTTATCGATGATTGTATCTTCGATAATACAATTTTCACCGATAACAACATCATTTAAGATTACTGAGTGTTTAACCTTAGAACCCTTACCAACCACTACACCTGGAGATAAAACAGATTCTTCAACATCACCTTCAATTCTACATCCATTTGAAATTAAAGAAGTAGAAATAGAAGCATGGTCTCCAACCTTTACTGGAGGTAAGTCTTCAGTTCTTGTATAAATCTTCCATTTTGGATCATATAGGTCTAATGAAACATCATGACATAATTCTAGGTTAGCTTCAACGTAAGAATCATAAGTTCCTACATCCTTCCAGTAATCATAGAATTCATAAGCATAAACATTCTTTTTTTCAATCATTTCAGGAATGATATGCATACCGAAATCTAAGTCTTTGATATCTGGATGAGATTCAATAGCTTCAATTAATGCGTCAGTTGAGAATACATAAATACCCATAGAAGCTTTATTAGATTTTGGTTGTTTTGGTTTTTCAACGAATTTTTTGATTCTTAATTGATCATCTGTTTCAAGAATACCGAAACGAGATGCTTCATCGATTGGTACAATTTTTGCACAAATTGTTAAATCAGCACCAGTCTTTTTGTGTTGTTCGATTAATTTTGAGTAATCCATCTTATAGATGTGGTCACCTGATAAGATTAATACATATTTTGATGCATAACGCTTAACGAATTCAAGATTCTTTCTAACAGCGTCTGCAGTACCTTCATACCAAGAGTTGTTTGGTTGAAGAAGTGTTACAAATGAATCACGTCTATCTAAGTCCCAAGGCTTACCAACACCGATGTGTTCATTTAATGAAAGTGGTAAATATTGTGTTAAGATACCTATTTGGAAAATACCTGAGTTTGTACAGTTAGAAAGTGCAAAGTCAATAATTCTGAACTTTCCTCCAAATGGTACAGCTGGTTTAGAACGTTTTTCAGATAAGATATCTAATCTAGATCCTCTTCCACCAGCTAAAATTAAAGCTAAAGTTTCCATGTGTTCCCCCTATTTTTCTAATGCTTTTTTATATAACTCAATATATGATTTAGCTGAAGTAATCCAGCTATAATCCTGCTCCATGGCATGTTTTACTAAGGTTTGCCATACTTCCTTATTGTTGTTATAAGTATTTAATGCTAAGTACATAACGTTTTTTAAATCATGTGCATTAAAATTAGTAAATGAGAAGCCTGTACCTTCTTTAGTATATTGGTTAAATGGAATAACTGTATCCTTTAAACCACCTGTTTCTCTTACTAATGGTAATGTACCATATCTCATAGCAATCATTTGACCTAAGCCACATGGTTCAAATTTAGATGGCATTAAGAAAATGTCACATCCAGCATAAATTCTTTGAGCAACTGCATCTGAATATCCAATATAGCATTTAAATCTATCTGGATATTTAGCTTCCATAGAACGGAAGAAGTCCTCATAAATTTTATCTCCTGAACCCATTAAAATAAATTTCGCATTTGAATATGTAATTACATCTTCAATTGTTGGCATTAATAAATCTAATCCCTTTTGTTCAACTAATCTAGAAACTAAACCAAATAGAGGAACATCTTCAGTAGACATACCAAAATCCTTTAGTAAAGCTTCCTTATTAGCTTTCTTACCAGACTTAACAGTTTTTATAGTGTAGTTTTTATAAATTGTTTTATCTGTTGCTGGATCAAATTTTTCAACATCAATACCATTAATGATTCCATAGAAATCAAAATATCTTAAGCCTAGCATATTGTTTAGCTTATAACCATAGTAATCTGTTAAAACTTCATTTTTATATGTAGGAGATACAGTGTTTATAACACTTGACTCCATAATAGCAGTTTTCATAAAGTTGATACATCCTTCGAATTCAAGTGAGCTTGAATAAGGTAAGAATAATATATTTCTCATATCCATAGGGAATATACCTTGATATTGGATATTATGAATACTGAAAACTGTTTTAATTCTGTTAAATTCTTGATGTGCATAATAGTTAGCCTTTAATATATAAGGAACTAAACCAGTTTGCCAATCGTTTAGATGTAAAACATCCGGGAAGAATTGGATAACCTTCATTGCTTCTAAGACAGCAAAGTCGAAGAAAGCAAATCTTTCACCATCATCTCCATAACCATAGAAACCATCACGATAAAAATATCTATCGCTATCTATGAAATAAAAATCAACACCTTCATATTCTTGATGGAATACACCAACATATTCAGTTGATTGACCAATTCTTACATAAGCATAACCAACATAAGAAGCAATGTTTTTATCTTTGATTTTTTTGTAGTAAGGCATCATTACTCTAGCATCAACACCATTGGCTTTTAAAGCTTTTGGTAACGCGCCTAATACGTCTGCAAGTCCTCCAGTTTTAGCAAAAGGAGCAGCTTCACTTGCAACTAACAAAACTTTCATTTTCTCACCTAATTTCTTCGATTTATTTTTTCATAAGTATAAAATACTTCTCTATATAAAATTATATAATAGCAAGGGGAAAATCTCAAGTTTTAAACTTGTTTTTTATAGAAAAAAATGCTTACCTTTCCTTTTGTCTTTTTTTATATCTTAAAATTGAAAAAATGCCATTTAAATGTTGTAAACCACTGATGTTTTTGATATAATAAAAAAGCAGTATTTTTATACAATAAAAAGATTACAATTCTAATAAAGAAGGGATTTATTATATATGGCATCAAAGAATAGAAGAAGTAAAGTTAAATTTAAATTACAACCAGAATTAATTATCATTGTTGTATGTTTAGTTGCAATGCTTGTAGCAACAATTTGGATGGCTGTTCCTACTAAGGCAGAAAAGACAACAACAGCATTGAATAATGCGATTTATTCATATAATCAAGCTAATTCATCTTCAACATCTGAATCTAGCTCAACTTCATCTTACTTAGCTAAAGATAATGTTTATGAAGAAGTTTCTCATTCATCTTTAGTTAAAAAGATTAACAAAGAAGAATATGTATATGTTTTATATGGCCAATATACAACAAACACTGTAATTGTTAGCAACCTATATTACATTCAATCAATTTGTGAAAAAGAAGAAATTAAAAAGGTTTACTTATATGATTCTACATGGGTTGATGAATATGATGATACATCAAGTGAATCATTCAATATTGTAGCTCATGCTTTAGAAGATGATTTCAATAAGAAGAAGTCAGCTGATGTTGAAGAATTTGATTTATTAAAATCACCAGCATTATTAGTATTCCATAATGGCTCTTTAGTATTCAATTCTCAAACATATGAGGATGACTCATATACATGGGCAATGTATATTCAAAAGGCATTCTACTTATCACAAGTAAAATCTAATTAATAAAATGATTCGGCTGAGATTTAGGTCTCAGCTTTTGTAAATATATAAGGAGGCAAAAATATGATTAATCAAATCAAATTATTAATCAAACAAAAACTAGAAAAATATTATAAAGAAAAGTATTCCTTAGATATATCTGTTGTAGTTGAGGAACCTAAAAATAGTTCCATGGGTGACGTTTCTGTACCTATGTTTACTGTTGTTAAGGCATTAAGAAAGCCAATGCCTGAAATTATTAGTGAGGCAAAATCTGTAATTGAAGGATTCGATTTACCTATTAAGGAAGTAAATCCTATCAATGCATTCATTAATATTTTCGTTGATAAGTCATTACTTGCTTATCAAATCATTGAACAAGCTATTTTAGAGGATACAAATTATGGTTCATCTAAAATTGGCGAAGGAAAGAATGTTACATTAGATTATTCATCTCCAAATATCGCAAAGAGTTTCTCTATTGGACACTTACGTTCAACTATGATTGGTAACTCTTTAAAATTAATTTTAAAGAAGTGTGGATATAACACATTCTCAATTAACTATTTAGGAGACTGGGGTACTCAATTTGGTAAAATGATAGTTGCTTATAAAAAATGGGGTAACTATGATGAAATAATGAAGGACCCAATCAATAATTTAACTGCATTATATGTTAAATTCAATCAAGAAGCTGAAAATGATCCTTCGCTTGATGATGAAGCTAGAGAAGCCTTCCGTCAAATGGAATTAAAGAATAAAGAATATTTAGATTTATGGACATGGATTAGAGAAGAATCTTTAAAGGAATCTAAACAAATTTATGATTTATTAGAAATTGATTTTGATTCATACAATGGTGAAGCCTTCTATAATGATAAGATGGATTCAGTTGTTGAAGAATTAGAACAAAAAGGATTATTAGTTGATGACCAAGGAGCTAAAATCGTTGATTTAGGCGATGATATGCCACCTGCATTAATTAAGAGATCTGATGGTGGTTCTTTATACATCACAAGAGACTTAGCTGCTGTATTCTATCGTAAGAAAGAATATAAGTTTGATAAAATCTTATATGTTGTTGGTAATGAACAAAAGCTTCATTTTGAGCAATTAAAGAGATTAATTACTAAGATGGGATATGATTTTGCAGATGAAGTAAATCATGTTAATTTCGGTTTATATTTAACTAATGGTAAAAAAGCATCTACAAGAAAAGGCAACGTTACTAAATTAATTGATGTTTTAAATACAGCTATTAAGCTAGCATATGATTTAATTGATGCTAAAAACCCTGATTTAAAGAACAAAGATGAAATTGCTAAATATGTTGGTATTTCAGCAATCGTATTCGGTGATTTAAAGAATTTCAGAGGATTAGATGTAGAATTTAATCTAGAACAATCAGTAAAATTTGAAGGACAAACTGGACCTTATTTACAATATACAGGTGTAAGAATTGCTTCAATTTTAAGAGATAAGACATTTGATATTAATAATTGTGATACAAACCTATTTGAAAAGCCACATTATTTTGAACTTGCAAAGGAAGTTGCAGCATTTAAGTCAACAGTTGAACGTGCAGCAAACGAATTAGCACCTTCGGTTATTGCTAAATACCTTTTAGGTTTAGCACAAAGCTTTAATAAATTCTATTCATTAGAAAAAATTAATGTTGAGGATGAGAGAGTTAGAAATACCAATTTTGCTTTAGCGAAATCAGTTAGAATCGTTTTAAATGAGGGATTAAGATTGTTAGGTATTCACTATCTTGAAGAGATGTAATGAATAAAAAAACATTAATTAGAAATATAATATTTCTTGTTGTGTTGTTAATTATTGTTTTTATTGTTTTAACTCAAATTGGGGATATAGAAAAAATTTGGGAAACACTTCAAAAATGTAATTACAACTATTTATTAATAGGTGTGGCGCTTTTAATCGGTTATTGCATATTTTTCCAATTATCAATGACTATTTTAGTAAAAAGAAAGCATAAATGGATTAGTATATCTGATACTATGTTTATTGCTGGATCTGAATTTTTCTTTAATGGTATAACTCCGTTTTCAACTGGAGGTCAACCATTCCAAGTATATTCTTTTAAACGTAAGGGTATAAGATTATCAGATTCAACTTCAATTTTACTATACAATTTCTTATGCTATCAAATAGCATTAAATATCGTACTAATATTATCAATATCTATTTATTTTAAGCAGATTATGGAAGAATTACCAGATCAGATGTGGTTAATTATTCTAGGCTTTTTAATCAACTTTATTACAATGCTTGTAATATTAATTCTAGGTAGATCTAAAAAAGCTGCTGCAATGATGTTGAAATTTTTAAAATTCTTATGCAGATTTAAATTATTTAGAAAAATTTTAGGTAAAAAAATTAATAAAATTGGGCATTCTGTTGAAAACATGCAAAATGTATTTAAAGAAGAATCAAAGCATATTAAAACATCAATTTGTTCTGTTATTTTAAAGGTTTTAGCGTTTGGCATGTATTATTCAATTCCATTTATTATTTACCAATCACTAGGGGTTAAGATTGGAATTAGTAGCTTATTCTTTATGCTTGCAATGAGTGCCTTTGCTTGTGCTATAGCTGTTTGGGTACCAACTCCAGGTGCAACTGGTGGTATTGAAGTAGCATTTAGTGTGCTTTTCGCTCAAATTGCAGTTATTAAAGAAACAGGAGATGCTGAAACTTATGCAGCTTCAGCTATGATTTTATGGAGATTCATTACCTATTATTTAATGATGGTTTATGGATTTATTTCATATTTCTTATTTGAAAGCAGGTTAAAGAATCATGAGAGTAGGTATCTTTTCTGATCAATATTATCCAATCATAAGTGGTGTTGTAACTTCAATTAAAATGTTAAAAGAAGGCTTAGAAAGCCTTGGACATAAAGTTTATATATTTACAAGCTTTGATGAGAAGAAAGCTTTAGAATTAATTCCTGAAAATGTTATTAATATTCCAGGAAGAGATTATCCTTTTAAGAATTTGAAGGATTATCGTTATTCTTTAACTCATAAAAGATTTGTAAAAATTGTTAAAAAATATGATTTAGATATTATTCATCTACAAACAGAATTCAATATTGCTAAATTAGCAAAAGTGGTTCATAAAAAATTAAATATTCCTGTTGTTCATACAATGCATACATTATGGAGCGATTATTTCCAATATTTATCTCCATTCTTTGATAAACATTGTCATAAGACTATGGAAGCTCTTCTTAGATCATTATTTATGAAATCTTGTGCTAAGATGAGTGAAATCCAAATTGTTCCAACTAAAAAGGTATATGAACAAAGAAAAAAGTATGCTTTAGGAAAAGAAATTAGAATTGTACCTACAGGTATTGAGCTTGATAGATTCTATCCTTCTAATTTAGATAAAAATAAGATTGATGAGATTAGAAATTCTTTAAATATTCCTAAGAATAAATTTGTTTTCTTATATATTGGAAGAACATCAGAAGAAAAGAATATTCCAACACTATTAAAGGCATTTGCTAAAGCAAATTTAAATAATGCAATGTTCTTACTTGTTGGGGGTGGACCTGAGCTTGATGATTTAAAGAAGCTTGTTGAAAGCTTAAATATTCAAGACAAGGTAAGATTTACAGGTCTTGTAGAATGGGTTTCTATTCCATATTATTATCAAATTGGTGATGTATTCTTAAATGCTAGCCAATCTGAAACTCAAGGCTTAACTTATATTGAAGCTTTAGCCTCAGGAAAGCCTTTATTAGTTCAAAAGGACGAATGTATCGAAGATGTAGTGGTTGACTACTATAATGGCCTATATTTTGATGGTGAAGAAGAATTAGTAACAAAGATGAAAGAAATTGTTAAAGCTCCTGATACACTAAAAACTATTAAAGCTAATACATTAAAATCAGTAGAAAATTATTCTAAAGAACAATTTACAAAAAATATATTAAGCATTTACAATGAAGCTATTGAAATGTATAATAATAGAGAAAAAAAGGATAAATAAATTTATCCTTTAAATTTGCCCAGGTGGCGTAATGGCAGCCGCGGTGGACTCAAAATCCACTGGTAGTGATACCGTGAGGGTTCGACCCCCTTCCTGGGCACCAGAATTATAATATTAAGTTTGATATAAATTATCAAACTTTTTTTCTTTAAATTGTTTTTTTTATGATTTAATTATATAATATAAGTATGAAGACACTAGACCAAGTATTAATTGAAAAGTTAACTAATTGGTATGTAGGAGAATGGCCAATTGGTAATTTAATTCTATGCATTATTGCATTATTACTTTGTGCTTTTTTGTCTGGTATCATCGGTTATGAAAGAGAAAGGAGAGGTATGGCTGCAGGCCTTAGAACACATATACTAGTTGGATTAGGCTCTTGTATTATTATGATTATTTCTATTTATGGATTCCCAACAATTTATGCTGATGGAAATCCTATGAATAGAGATGTAGCTAGATTGGCAGCCCAGGTTGTTACTGGTGTCGGCTTTTTAGGTGCAGGTGCAATTGTCCATAAAAATGATGGTGTTAGAGGCTTAACAACTGCCGCAACAATATGGATTTCCATGGCTATTGGATTAGCATGTGGATCTATGAATTTTATTTTAGTAACTATTGGTACCATAATTATAGTTTTAATATTAACTGTATTTAAACACGTAGAACAAAGAATAACTAAAAATTCTCCAATGATATCTATACAATGTGATAAGAATAAACCTATTGTTTCTAAATTGCTTGAAATATCTAAAACTAAAAATTGTGAAATAAAAAATATTCGTTATGAATTTAGTAATGAAGAAATTATAGAAATTACATTTCATGTTCTATCTAAAAATAGTAATTTTAATTTACTTGATTATGTTTCTGAATTAGAAAAAACTGATGGAATTAATAGTGTTTTTGTTTTAAATTCACATTAAAAAGCCTGATTTTCAGGCTTTTATTTATGTAGAAAAAATAAATCAAGAGTGATATAATTGTTAATGATAGGGGTGATGCAAGTGATAAAATTAAAACCAATTTGGTTTGTTATCTTTTATACAATACTTCACTTCTTAATCGATTGTATTTGTGCATTTGAAATATTTTCAAATTTACTAAACGATGATATAAATAGAACTATAACAATCTTTTTAGTTTACAATATCATTGCTTTTTGCTTTCAACCTTTTATAGGCTTATTTATAGATAAATATAAAAATAGTGAAAGACTATTTTTAATTGCATCAATACTATTTTTATGTTTAGGCGTTCTAAGTATAAAAATACCTTATTTAATATCTTGTATATCTTTAGGATTATCTAATGCATTTTTCCATATTTCAGGTGGTAAATATGTTATTTCAAAAACTAATAATAATATTATAGCCTTAGGTGTATTTGTTTCAACTGGCGCATTTGGACTGGCTCTTGGTACTAATATACATAGTGGAATATTATATATAATTGTTACTTCATTAATAGTTTTATTTACAGTTTTAATATTATTATTTAAAGATAAAGAAGAAATAGATCATATAGATAGAAATATAAAGATAACATCATCTGAGATGATATCATTAGTAATGATAATAATATTTGTTGTTTTTCTTAGAGCCTTTGTTGGAAAAATACAACTATTTAATTTTGAAAAGCCATTATGGGTATTATTATCATTTGGTGCATTTGCGATGATGGGTAAAGCATTAGGTGGCTTATTAGCAAAATTTTTAGGTATAAATTTAACTATAATAATTACAATGAGTTTAGCTATGATTTTACTTTTATTCTTTAATGATAATATCTATTTATCATTAATAGGTATTATGCTATTTAATTCTTCAATGCCTTTAACACTTTATTTGATGAATGAATTATTTCCGCATCATGAAGGCTTTGCCTTTGGCATATTAGCTGCAGTATTAGCACCTGGAGTATTCCTTGGCTATTTAGATTTGGGAGTTGTTGCGGTAAAGGTTATAGTAACTTTAGGATGCTTGCTATCAGCTATATTAATAATATTAGCAAATTATAAGCTTAATAAGGTAAAAGAGCGGATATGAATTTACCATTAGAAATAGTTAAAAATTATTTACTTACAGTACTATTAGAAATAATGGTACTTATGATATTTCGTGAAAAAAGAATAAAAGTATATATTGCTTCTATAATTATTAATTTAATAACTAATGTACCTTTAAATTTATTTTTATTAACATATTATTTTAGTAATGATTGGCATTATATTATAACTTTAATTAGTTTAGAATTATTAATTATTGTAATAGAAGTATTACTGTATTACTTATTAATAAAAGATAAAAAAAGAAGTATAATATATGGCGTTTTTTGTAACCTATATAGCTTTTTAATTGGGTTAATTATTGCAATATTAGTTAAATTAATATTTCAATAAAATATATAATATAAAAAGAGGTTTTGATTATGTTTTTAGATGTTGCTCCAATCGCATTCTTTTTTCCAATTGCATTATTACTAATTTTTGTAGTAATTATATTGGCTTTAGTAGTTGTTGCTACTGTAGTAGTTATAAAAAATATGACTAAAAAGAATGAAACTACTAAAATAAATGATGATAATAAAATTTAAAAGTATGAAAAAATGCCTGGATTAATTCATCCAGGCATTTAATTTTTAAAACTTATGATTTTCTTTTAAATATCTCTTGTTTTCGTACATCTTTTCATCTGCACGATTATAAACATCATTAACACATTTATCAGTATTTTTATTATAATCTGCATAACCCCATGCTAGAACTAAATCGTCGATTTCAGTGCTACGTTTATTACTTTCAACGATTTTTAATGATAGATAATCTCTCTTATAATAATCACTACCTTCTAGGATTACAGCAAATTCATCTCCACCAACACGATATACATTACTGTTAGGGAAAGAAGCAACTAATAATTCCTTTGCGTTTTGGATTATTTTATCACCAACATCATGACCTAATGTATCGTTAATAATTTTTAAATTATTAATATCACAAATTAAAACTGCAAATTCTATCTTTTTACCTTTAGCTATAGTTGCATCAAGATTCTTTTCTGTTTCGTTATAGCTATATTTATTTTTAGCTCCAGTTAAGGCATCTGTTCTTGCAATCCTTTTTTCAAATTCAATACTTTCTAAGTATTCTTTTTCTTTCTTTTTTTGCTTGTCTATATTACTTACAGCAATGATAATATGTGTTTTATCATTTATTAGCTTAATAGCTGTAAGCTGAACATAAGTTGGAACATTATCAATTAATTGCTGATAGGTTAATGAAAAACTCTTACCTTCATTAAGCTCTTTTAATAAATTATCTTTAGCAATTGCTTCTAAGAATTTATCTTGATCATCCTTAACTAAGAATTTTCTTGCTTGAACATTTGTTTCAGCGAAGAAGTCAGAACCACGTTCTGCATATTCAAGCTGTTGCTTAGTTGAGTCTATATTATATTGTATATAAGAAGAATCATCTACGTTAATATAATAAACTGTAAAATAATTTGTAATTAAAGATAAAGCTATATTAAAATATGTATTATTTTCCTTTAATTGTTGTTTGTATTCAATTTCTTGACGTTTTTGCTCGTCAACATCGCTTAAACCAACTAAAAGAGCATTATCATCGTTTTCTATTCTCATGGCCTTAAACTCTATAAAATGAGGCCTATCATTAATCATAAGACGATGAATATTAGTTACTGTTTTACCATTTTCGGTATTTTTTACAAGAAAATCCTTATCAAGTATACTTATTACCTTTTCTTGATCCTTATAATAGATATGCTTTTTGGCATTTTCTATAGATTCTTTAAAAAAGTCAATTCCTTCATCTTGAATATTTAAACTATTATAGTCTTCGTTAGTACTAAAACTAACAAATCTATTATCGTTTAAATAGATATAATATATTGCAAAAAAGTTTTTTGCTAATGTTTTAGATACCTTGTAAATAATGTCATGCTGATAATTAGCAGAACTATTATTTTTGGCAATATCCTTTAAATCTCCAACTATAAAAGAAGTTTCTCCCATATTAAACCTCCCACAAAAAGTATTTATCGCTTAACTTTTAATTTATTATATCATAAAGATTTTAAATTTAAAAATAATTATTAATATATTGCTATAAATTATTCTTAATTTTTATAAAATTTTGGCTTAAATATATTTAAATTATTTAAAATGTTAATACAAAGTATTAAACTTTAATTTTAATTTAAAAAATAGTATAATCATTATATAAAATGTTTTGGAGAAGAAAAAAATGAGGTTTATCAATTTTGCAGTAAAGGATTCAATGCCAACTGCTGTAACAAAAGCAAGTGAAGAAGTTAGCTTAAAATGTGCATTAGATTCTATTATTCTATTAAAAAATGATAATAATATATTACCTTTAAAAAATAAAAAAATTGATTTATTTGGTAATGGTGCAAGACATACTATTAAGGGCGGTTTAGGTTCTGGTGAGGTTAATGAAATTAATGTAAAATCAATTTATGATGCCTTTAAGGATTTAGGATTTGAAATTTGTTCAAATTCATGGCTTGATAGATATGATAAATTATATGAAGAAGAATTATTAAAATATGAAAAGAGTATAAAAAAATCTATTTATCATTTAGATTTTATTAATTTTATGGGATTGAGATTAAACTTTATTCCTGGTGATTTACTAAATGATCTAGATTTAAATTCAGATACTTGTGTTTATGTTATATCTAGATTCTCAGGTGAAGGAAGAGATATATCAAAAGAAGAATATACAATAACTGATATTGAACTTGAAAATCTTAAATATTGTAAAGAAAATTATAAAACCCTTATTTTAGTTTTAAACGTTGGTGGCTTTTTCGATTTAAGCTTTACAGATGAGCTTAATATTGATTCTATTATTTATATGGGTAATTTAGGAAAAATGGGAGGTTATGCATTAGGTCATATTTTAACTGATGTATCTCCATCTGGTAAATTACCATTTACATATCCAAATAAGTATAGCGACATTCCTTTTTCTGATGAATTTAGCTATAATGGAGCTTCCTTAGATTCAGATTATAAGGAAGGAATATATGTAGGCTATAGATACTATGATACATTCAATAAGAATGTAAGATTTCCTTTTGGTCATGGTTTAAATTATTCAAAATTTGAATGCGATAATTTTAAATATGAAGCATCTAACAACAATATTAATATTAAATTTAATATTAAAAATATTGGCGATTTTAAAGCTAAAGATACAATTTTACTATTTTTAGAAGCTCCTAAAAAGGTTGGCGAAGCTAAGAGCCTTGTAGGCTTTTATAAGACAAAAGAATTAGATTTAAAGGAAAAAGAAGAAGCAAATATCAGCTTTGATCTTTTTGATTTTTCATATACAAATGATGGAAAAAGAATGCTTAATAAGGGAACTTATATCATAAGATATGGAGAGGATTCTTTAAATACAACTCCTATTTTTAAGTTTAAATTAGAAGATGATTTTGTTTTATATGATGTTAAGGAATTATCTAGCTTTAAGTCAAATTTGGAAAAAGAAATAAATCCTTCAGATTTAGATATAGAAGAAATAAAATTAGAATTATCATATAAAAAAGAAAGCTATAGCTTAAGCACTAATTATGATGTTTTAAATGGCTTAACTTTAAGAGATAGAATTAATTTATGTGTTGGTTCAGGGCTACTTCCTAAAACTAATTATGTATCAGTTTCAGGCTGTGCTGGATATACAACTCCTTATGTAAAAAAGATACCTTCCTTAGCTATGACAGATGGTCCTGCAGGAATAAGAATTTCACCTAAAGTTAAGATTAAAAGTAATGGTAAAACTCAAGCAATTATTCCTGCAATGGATATATTTAATTATTTACCTAAAATATTTAAATATTTTAAATATGCCAAAAATAGTGATAAAAAGCAATATGTTGGCTACCAACAAACAACATCTTTTCCAACAGGAATTTCTCTTGCTTCAACATTTAATTTAGAGTTAATTAATGAAGCTGGAATTGCTATTTCTAAAGAGCTTCAAAGCTATGGCATAAGCTATTATTTAGCACCAGCAATTAATATAATTAAAAATCCAATTGGCGGAAGAAGCTTTGAATATTATTCTGAAGATCCTTATCTAGCTGGTATGGTTGGAGCATCATTAGTTAAAGGTATAGAAGCTAATAAAGGACAGTTTGCAGTAATAAAGCATTATGCTTGCAATAATTTAGAATATAAGAGAAATGAAATTTCTGCAAATGTCAGCAATAATGCTTTAAGAGATATTTATTTAAAGGCCTTTGAAATCGCAATTAAATATTCAAATCCAACTGCGATTATGTCATCATACAATAAGGTAAATCATAAATATGTATGTAATGATAAAGAATTATTAGTTGATGTTTTAAGACTTGAATATGGCTTTAATGGATTTGTTATGACTGACTGGCTTTCAACAGGAAAATATGCTAATAATGTTTTAGCAATAAAGTCAGGTAATGACTTAATTATGCCTGGAAGTAGAAGAGCCTTTAATCAAATTTTAAGAGCTTATAAGAGAAAAATAATTTCAAAAGATGAACTTAATATGGCCGCATCTAATGTATTAAAATCTATTGTAAAAACAAATATTTATAAGAGATACAAGAAGTAGAAGAAGTAGAAGAGGCAAAGAAAAAGACCGAAAAATCGGTCTTTTTTTCATTTTAGCTAGCTTTTGCATTGATAATGTAGTCGGCTTCAAGTTTATCTTTACCAAATCCAGAATCAATACCAATGGTAATGAAACCACGTTTTTTACCTTCTTGTAAATATTTATTAACGTCTTCAAAAAGTACAACCTCTTGAGGTTCGGCATTCTTTATTAGCTTTTTAAATATATAGTCATAATAATAAGGCTTTGTTTTTGTTTCGTCACAAATACATGTATTTTCATCATTAAAGAATCTTAGCATATCCCAAGTTTTTAGCATCTTATGAATCATGCTGCGGTTTTGCGCAGATACTAAATAGATTCTCATTCCAAGAATTCCACCTCTTAGAACTTCTTGGATGAATGGGAATGGTTTAGCATTTTTTAAAATTAGTTTTTCTGCAACTTTAACTCTCTCCTTAGAATACTTTTCATAGCCTTTCCCTTTATCACCGGCTATGTCGATATTATAATCTTTTTCTATTTGCTTTAGGAAAACTTCTTCAGGAGTTCCTAAATATGAATAAATATGATCTAAATCGATTTCTATTCCAAAGTGCTTTTTCAAAACAATATTGTGAGCTTCCCAATGGATTCTTTCAGTATCAGCTAGGGTACCGTCTAAATCAAAGATTAGGGCTCTACGATCATCTAAAAGTTTTTCTAATCCCTTTTCCATAGATTATGCCTCCTTATTAAATTTTTTAGTATGACTTGGTAAGTTAATTATAGAGGAATTCGATGGAAAAATCAACAAATATTTTATTTCATAAAAAATACGCTAAAATGGTGCTTTTTAATACTTTGAAAAAATTTTTAAAAAAATTGAAAAAAATCTCTTTACAAACAATTTCTAATAGTGTTATAATAATGACAAAGATTAAAAGTTAAAAATTTATTAATAAATTTTTAAAAAAATCTTCTTGAAAGTACAAATCTGGGAGAAAAGGAGGATGCTTAGATGGTCAAATTATATGACTGTGTTAAAATCACAGAAGCAGTAGAAGGATTTCCTAGGGGAACTTATGGGGTAGTGTTATATTGTTATCCTGATAATGATGAATGTGATGTAAGCTTGGTTGATGAGGAGCAAAGAACCTTAGGCATGGTTACATGCAAAAGATCAAAGCTTCTAGGCGTTAAACCTTTCTAAAGAAGATTTGGATATCCCAATAGATATCCTTTTTTCTTGGGTTGGGTTTGTTAAAAAATTTATTTAATGTTATAATTGAGTAATAAGGGAGATGTTGCTTATGAAATTTGATGAATTATTGGATAACTATCCTACTCCATTTTTCGTAATCGAACCAATCTATAATGGAGCTAATGAAATGTATGATTTTAGATATGAATTTCTAAATGAAGCATTTGCTAGATTCTTAGGAAAATCAAAACATGAATTATTACACAATACATTTGTTGATGTATTTGGTAATAACGCTGAAAAGGATTGGTTGGAGTTTTTTGATAGGGTTGTTAAAAATAAATCATTCATTGCTGAAACAAGATTTTCAACAGTTATTAGTAGAACAATAGTCATTGAGTCTTTTTGTATTAAGCCAAATTTATGTGCAAGCTTTATTAGAGATTATTTTTCAACAAATATCGTAGAATCTGCTAGTAAGGTTAACACTGATGTTTTAAAGAAAGCTTATTATGATTACATGACTAATTTCTATAACGAAAATTACTTGAATGAGCATAGGGATTTATTCGTAAACAGTAAAAACATTGGTTTAGTCTTTTTAGATATTATTGATTTAAAGAAGACTAATGATGAAGATGGTCATCGGGCGGGAGATAGGTTGATCATGAAGTTTACTAATTTCTTAAGAAATAATTTTAGCGGAAATGATTTTTTCCGTTTAGGTGGAGACGAGTTTTTAGTTGTAGTAATGGGCTTAGATGAAAAAGCGTTTGATATACTTTGTGAAGACACAAAAGAAGAATTAGAAAGAAAAAAGCTTGCTTCTATTGGCTATTCATTCTTTGAAAGTATTACTAGTATTAAAGAAAGTATAGATGAAGTTAGATTAAAGATGGAAATTCATAAGAAGGAAATGAAAAAAGAGAATGCAAAATAACTACGTTCTGATAAGTGGTGCTACATCTGGAATAGGGCATGAACTTGCAAAGCTTTATGCTAAGGATGGTAGAAATTTAATATTGATTTCTAGAAATCAAAGTGAATTAGAAAAAACTAAAAATGAATTATTAAAAAACAATAATATCAAAATTGAGATATTCTCATATGATTTATCTAAAATAGAAAATGTTTATTCTTTACATGAAAGCATTAAAGAAAAAGATTTTATAGTTGATACTTTAATTAATAATGCAGGTTTTGGTGATTCATGTGTTTTTGTTTACGCTGATATTAATAGATTGAATCAAATGGTTGACTTAAACATTAAATCATTAATGAATATGTGTCATTTATTTGCTAAAGACATGATGGTAAGAAGAAATGGTGACATTGTAAATGTTGCTAGTGTTGCTGCATATTTATCTGGTCCTTATATGGCAACATATTATGCAACTAAAGCCTTTGTTTTAAATTTTTCAATAGGCTTATACCATGAATTAAAAAAATATGGTGTTAGAGTACATGTTTTATGTCCAGGTCCAACAAAGACGAAGTTTATTGATGTTGCTGAATCACAAAATAAAAAGGCATTCAATAATGTTTCAATGATGCCTGAAAAGGTTGCAAGTATTTGCTATAAAAAGGTTAAGAAGAATAAGCTAATCATTAATACTGGTTTCTTATCTAAAATGACAGCATTTGGTACGAGATTTGTATCTAGAAAATTTGCTGCAAAGAAAACAGAAAAAATTAATGGTAAGATTTAATTTAGGTTTGAATAATACTATTAAAAATAGTATAATGAAGAAAATTAGTTAAAACTAATTAGGAGGATTATATGGTAAAAGAACATAAGAGTTTTGTTGAGTACAAATTCGATACTCAACTATTAATTGACATTGCAGATAAGGATGTTGATGAAGCAGAAGATGAATTAAGAGATTATATCTTAACTAAGCTTGTAGGAGATTCATTAGTAGTTGCTGGTTTTGAAGATGAAGATGATGAAGGAAATCCAGCTAACTTCTTAAAGGTACATTTCCATACAAATGAACCTTGGTTAGTTTTAGCATATGGACAATCAATTGGTGATATTTATGATGTTGTTGTTGAAAACATGCAACGTCAAGCAGATGGCTTAAAGGGTTAATCTTTAAGCCCTTTTTTATGTTTTGAGTGAAAAAATAAAAATAATTTCAAAAAAGCATTGTAAACAATTTAATTTTGTTTTATTATGTAAAAGAAGGAGAACAAAGATATGAAAAAGTATTATTTTTATGGTAATGAAAATGCGAATACTAAAGATAGTAAATATGGATTAACTCCTAAAGATTATTATGATTTATTATCTCTTATCTGGTCAAAGGATACCTGTGCTCCTAGAATGAGAGAGAATTGGACAAAAGAAAATAAAACCTTAGGTCAATGTTCTATTACTGCCTTTTTAATGCAGGATATATTTGGTGGAAAGGTTTATGGAATAAAGCTTAAGGATGGAAATTTTCATTGCTTCAATGTCTTAGACAATTGTATTTTTGATTTAACTTCAGAACAATTTACTGAAAAGTTAGATTATAATGATTGTTATGAACAAGATAGAAATGTTCATTTTCAAAAGTTAGAAAAGAAGAATCGTTATTTATATTTAAAAGAAGAAGTTTTGAAAAGGTTAAATAGGAGGTAGTTTAATGAAAGTATTACAATGGGTTTTATTTATAATTATTTTTAGTATATTATCATTTTTAATGATATTTTATCTAGATTTAGCTAATGGACCTTTAGCATTATTCATAATTGAATTAATAACTATTGGTATATTAGTTGTTGTAAGATATTTATTAGCTGATAGAAAATTCTTAAAAAGAAACTCAGTCTTTTTGGTATTTATTCTAGTCAATACATTTATTGTTATAATGGCTAAGCCAGCTGTTGGCTTATTAAAGGTAACTGATAGTGATACTAAAACAGAGGTTTTAACTTTAAAAGATGGTAAAATTCAAGGCTTAGTAAATAGTGATAATACAGTAAGAGTATATGGTGCTATTCCTTATGCAGAAGCACCTGTTGGTGATTTAAGATGGAAAGAACCACAAGATAAAAAGCCTTGGGATGGTGTTTTAGATTGTACTAAATTTGCTCCAAGATCAATGCAAGCAGATAATTCTGAGGTTATTAATAGCATAGTTGATATGTATTCAGAAAAAGGATGGCATCCAAATTATTCATCAGGATTTAAAACAGAGGTTTCAGAAGATTCTTTATATGTTAATTTATGGAGACCAAATAATAATAAAACTAATTTACCTATTTTAATTTATATTCATGGTGGTTCTTTAACTACAGGTTCATCATATGATGATGACTTAAATGGTGAATATTTTGCTAAAAATGATGTTATTGTTGTAACAGTTGCCTATAGATTAGGTGTATTTGGATATTTGGCTTTAGATGAATTAAGAAATGAATCTGAAAATAATACAACAGGAAACTATGGACTTTTAGATCAAATTAAAGCTTTAAAATGGGTTAATGATAATGCATCATATTTCGGTGGAGATAAAACAAATATAACAATAGCTGGTGAATCAGCTGGTTCATCAAGTGTAAACGCACTTTGTGTTTCACCTCTTGCTAAAGGTTTATTTAAAAGAGCAATTGCTGAATCATCTTCAATAAGTCAAAAGACTCCACCTCACACATTTAGAACAATGTCTAGTGCTTTAAAAACAGGACAAGATTTATTAAAGGAATTTAATTGTACTAATGTTTCTGATTTGAGGCGTATTCCTGCAGAAAAATTAGTTAAAACTAAAACAACTAATTCTTCAATGAGTGTTGATGGTTATGCATTTACAAAAACTCCATATGAAACATATCTTGCTAAAGAAAATAACGAAGAAGCTTTATTAAATGGCTATAATGTAAAAGAAGCTGATGCTTTTGTTATTCCAACATTTTTATTTAATCCAACAAATAAGAATAATATTGAAGAAAGATTAACTACTTATTTTAATGCATCTACAGCAAAAAAGTTTATGAATTTATATAGGGATGAAATCAATAATAACGCAGAAGAAACATTTAATTTAATTATTTCTTTATATTGGTTTATTAATCCTCATCATACATGGTCTAATTTAGCATATAATAATGGTGAGACTGTTTATAAATATCAATTTACAAAGGATAATGGCTACCATGGCAATTATCATAGTGGTGAAATTATTTATGCTTATGGTAATTTATATAGATCTAAAAAGCAATTTGCATATAATGAATCTGATTATGAACTTCAGGACAAAATGAGTTCATATTGGATTAATTATATAAAAACAGGTAATCCAAATGGTTCTAATTTACCAACTTGGGAAGAATATAATCCAGAAAATGAAAATGTATTAGAGCTTGGATTAAAGGTTGAAATGTTTAAGGATAAATATTTAGAAGCATATAAAATAATTGATGAATTTCAAGAAAATTAACGAATAAGATTGGGCAACCAATCTTTTTCTTTTAGCATTATTTGAAAAAAAGTATTATATATTATATAATAAAAGAGATTTTTGGAGGTTTTTATGAATAAAAATTATATTAAGATTAAGAATGAATACATTGATGAGATTTCATCTAATGTTACAATTTATAAGCATATAAAATCTGGTGCTAGAGTTTGTACTATTGAAAATGATGATGATAATAAGGTTTTTGATATTACATTTAGAACTCCAGCAATTAATAATGGAGGTTTAACTCATATCCTAGAACACTCTGTTTTATGTGGTTCTAAAAAATATCCAGTTAAAGATCCATTTGTTGAATTATTAAAAAGCTCATTAAATACATTCTTAAATGCATTTACTTATGCTGATAAGACTTGTTATCCTGTTGCTTCATGCAACCAACAAGATTTTAAGAATTTAATGGATGTATATATGGATGCAGTTTTCTATCCTGAGATTTATCGCCATGAAGAAATCTTTAGACAAGAGGGATGGCATTATGAATTATTTAATGAAGAAGATCCTATTACAATTAATGGTGTAGTTTATAATGAAATGAAGGGCGCTTTTTCTAATCCATCTGATACTGTATCTAGATTAGTATTTAATTCATTATTTAAAGATACTTCATATGGATTTGAATCAGGAGGAGACCCTAAGTATATTCCTGATTTAGATTATGAAGAATTCAAAGAATTCCATAAGAAGTATTATTCTCCATCAAACTCATATATTTTCTTATATGGTAATTGTGATATGGAAGAAAGATTAAATTATTTAGACACTGAATATCTATCTAAATTTGATGTTGTTGATTTTGATACTACTTTAAAGGCACAAGCTCCTTATGCTAAGCCTTTATATTTAGAAGAAAAATATTCTATTCAAAAGGATGAATCTTTAGAAAATAAAGATTTCTTAACATATAACGTTGCGATGAAGCCTAATATGAAAATGAAGGATATGCTTGGCTTAGGTATTATTGTTGCATCCCTTTTCCAAACTCCAGGTGCACCTTTAAATGAATTAATTTTAAAGGAAGGCTTAGCTGAAGCTGTAGATGCATATTTAGATACTGAATTATATCAACCAATGCTTTCTATTAAGCTTTCAAATGCTAATAAAGCAAATGAAGAAAAGTTCATTAAGCTTATTAATGATAAGCTAAATGATTATGCAAAAAATGGTCTAGATAAGAAAACTTTAGGTTCAATGATTAATTATTTATCATTTAAAGCTAAAGAAAAACCATTTAGCGGAAGATTCCCTCAAGGATTAATGACTATTCTAAATTCCTTAAGCACTTGGTTATATAATGAAGATAATGCAACAGTAGCTTTATATCAAGTTAAGTACTATGATGAATTAAAGAAGGATTTAGAATCTAATTATTTCGAAGAATTATTAAAAGAATATATTATTGATAATCCTCATAAATCATTTGTTAAGCTTGTAGCTTCTTATGATGCAAATGAAAAGGATGCTAAGGAATTAGAAGATAAATTAGCTCAATATAAGGCTTCTTTATCTAAAGATGAAATTAAAGAATTAATTGAAAAGACTAAGGCTTTAAAGGAATATCAACAAAAAGGTGATACAAAAGAAGCTTTAGATACTTTACCTAAGCTTAAGAAGGAAGATTTATCTACTGAACCAAATTGGGGTAAGCTTGAAAGATTTGATTTTGAATACCCTGTATTATTCTCAGACTATAATGTAAATGGTATTAACTATGTTAATTACTATTTTGATATTTCAGGATTATCTGATGAACAAGTTAAATATGTTTCATTATTCACAGATTTATTTGCTCAAATTCCAACAGATGAATTAAGCTTCTTAGATATTACTAATTTCATTATGGAAAATACTGGTACTTTAAATTCTAGCTTAAATATTTATAGTGATAAGAATAAAGAAGTACATGAACAATTAGTAATTTCATTTAGTGCATTAAAGGAAAATGTTGCTAAGGTTAATAGCTTTATTTTAAATTTATTAAATAAGACAAATTATAAGGATGATTCTTTAAAAACAAGAATTCAAGAATTAAAGATTAAGATTGATCAACAATTTGCTCGTGGTGCAAATAGAATGGCATCTGTTAGAGCTCAATCTAATTTTGATTTAGAATTTAAGAAAAATGATTCTGCATCAGGTATTTCTTATTTAGCATTTATTAATAATTTAATTAATAACTTTGATTCATTAAAGAGCGAATTGATTACTAACTTAGAAGATATAATTCAAAACTTCATTACATCTGCAAATGTTACAATTGGCTTTGCTGGAACTGAAGATGAATTTAATTTAGCTAAGGATAATATTTTTGAATTTGTTAATAGCTTAAATGATTTAGCTTGTGTATTATATCAAGATAGCACTTTAGAAAATAATAAGGAAGGCTTTAAGACTGCCTATAATGTAAATTATTGTGCTAAAGCTGGAAGACTAGATATTCCATACACTGGTTCATTAGAAGTATTAGCACAAATAATTAATTATAATTATTTATGGCAAAAGGTTAGAGTTTTAGGTGGAGCTTATGGCTGTGGTATGGCTGTAAACTTAAATGATAATATTGCTTTATCAAGCTATCGTGATCCTAATATTGAAAATACATTAAATATCTATGATGAATTAGGTGATTATGTATCTAACCTAGATTTAACAGAAGATGATATTTTAGGATTTAAGATTTCAACTATGTCAAATCTACAAGTTGTAATGCATAATAAGGACTTAGCATCTTTAATGCAAAGAAGATATTTCAAAGGTATTACATATGAAGATTTAAAGAAGACTAAAGAAGAAATTGTAAATACAACTTTAGCTGATTTAAAGAAATATGGTGCAGCAATTAAAAAGGCTATTTCAAATGGTTCAACATGTGTAATTGGTGTTGATAAGAAAATAGATGAAGCAAAAGGCTTATTCAACGATATTAGAAATCTAGGTGAATAAGATGACCAAAGAAGAAAAAAAAATCAAAAAATTAGAAAAGAAAAATGAGAAATTAAACAGAAAAAATGAGATTGAAGAACTAAAGCTAAAGGAGTATAATGAGCAAGCACCTCAAAGAATTGAAAAACAAAGAGTTAAAAAGATTCACCAAAAAATGAATGAAGCACCTCAAAGAACAGTTTTAGAAGAGGTTGGTAATTCAGTTTCTCATGGTGTAGGTGCCCTTTTAGCTATCATAGCTTTAATAGTTATGCTTTACCATTTAGATAGTGATAAGGTTTATAATTATCATTTAGCAGTTTTAGCAACGGTTATTTATACAATTTGCATGTTTATGACAATGTTTAATAGCTGCCTATATCACTCATGGAAATCTGGTTCAACTGTTAAAAGAGTATGGAGAAGATTTGACTATTCAGCTATTTATTTATTAATTGCTGGAACATTCGCTCCACTTTTCTTGATATTTTTAATTCAATATAATGAAACATTGGCTATTGTTTTATTTATATTACAATGGGTATTTGTTATATTTGGTATAACTATGAATGGTGTATTTGGACCTGGAAGAATTAAGGTTTTAAATTACATCATGTATTTCGCAATTGGTTGGTCTGGACTTGTATTTATTCCATATTTTGTTAAATACAATCAACCATTACTTTGGTATATTTTAATTGGTGGATTGACTTATACCTTTGGTATGATTCCATTTGCTTTTAAGAACTTTAAAGCTACACATTTTGTGTTCCATTTAATAATTGTTATTTCAGCTATTATTCAATGGGCAGGAATATTTATTTGTTTATATTTATAAAGGAGATTTTTAGATGATACTATTTTTATCACCTTATTTTGAGGTAAAGCCTTGGGCTGGAGACGAATTAAATAAGATTTATGATTGTCCTGACTCAACTGGTGAGGCTTGGATAGTATCTGGTTATAATAATAAATCTTCAGTTATTTTGAATTCTGAATATAAAGGAAAAACATTAAGATGGCTTTGGGCTAATCACCCAGAGCTATTTGGTAACTTTGATGAAAAGGAATTTCCTTTATTATTAAAGCTAATTTCATCTAAAGAAGACTTATCTATTCAGGTTCATCCTAATGATGATTATGCCTTAAAGACTAAAAATTCATTAGGTAAATTTGAATGCTGGTATGTTTTACCTGAAACAAAGGCTAAGGATGTCACAGTTGGTATTAATTGTAAAAATGCAGTTGAGCTTAAAAAGATTATTGAAAATAATCAAATAGAAGATTTCTTAATTAAAAAAGAAATTAAACCTGGTGATTTAGTTGTTATAGATCCAGGTAGAGTTCACGCAATCCATGGAAATACATTTGTGTTAGAAACTCAAGAATCATCAGATATTACATATCGTTTATATGATTTTAATAGACAACCAAAGCGTGAATTACATATTGAAGATTCTTTAAATGTTATTAGGTATGATAATGATAAAAATTTCATTTATGATTTTAGTGATAATGATCGCTTCAAAAATGAAAACTTTAATTTTGAGCATGTATTATTAAAAAAGCCTAAGAAATTCCATAGACAAGGATTTAAGATTGTCTATGTTTTAAATGGTGAAGCTAAATTAAATGATTATACAGTAAAAAAAGGTGATACATTTATAATCACAGAAGATGAACAAGAATTACGTTTTTCTGGTGAAGTAGAAATCGCCTTAATTACACCTAGGAAAAGTGGAAAGGGGAGAATTAAAATGCGTAAAAGAGCATTAATAACAGGAATAATTGGTCAAGATGGTTACTATTTAACAAAGCTATTGTTAGATAAAGGATATGAGGTTCATGGCCTTATTCAATCTCAACTTTCTTTAAACCTTTCTGCCTTAAGAGAATTTAAGACAAATGAGAATTTCTTTGTTCATATTGGTGATATGACTGATACATCAAGCATTAATAAAATATTAGTAACTATTAAGCCTGATGAGGTATATCATTTAGCATCCCAATCACATGTTGCCTATTCGTTTGAAATTCCAGAATATACAGCTCAGGTTAACGCACTTGGTACTTTAAGAATTGTAGATGCGATAAAGAATTCTGAATTAAGAATTAAATTATTTAATCTATCTACAGCTTACTTATTTAAAGGTGATATTACTCCTCAAACAGAAGAAACACCATTTGAACCACAAAATCCATATTCTATTTCTAAAGAATATGCTCACAATATAGTTAAATCTTATCGTGATAACTATAATGTATTTGCGGTAAATGGTATTTGTTATAATCATGAATCTAAATTAAGAGATGAATCATTCGTTTCTAAAAAGATTATAGAAGCGGCTAAAAAGATTAAAGCAGGTAAGCAAGAAATTCTAGAATTAGGTAATCTAAATGCTAGAAGAGAATGGGGCTTTGCTGAAGACTATGCCTATGCAATGTGGCTATCTTTACAACAAGCTAAGCCTACTGATTATATTTTCTCAACAGGCGTTGCTTATACTGTAAGAGAATTTGCAACTAAAGCATTTAAATATTTAGGTATTAATCTTACTTGGGAAGGTGAAGGACTAAATGAGGTTGCAAAGGATGATAGTGGTAATATCATTATAAGAGTTAACGCAAATTTATTTAGACCAAATGATGCATCATCACTTTTAGGCTCTCCAAATAAATTTAATGAAGCAACAGGCTTCAAATTTAATCAAAATATTGATGAATTAATAAAAGAAATGATGGAGGAATAATATGCTTACATTTTTAATTATGGCTGGTGGTTCAGGAGAAAGATTTTGGCCACTTTCAACAAAGAAAAAGCCTAAGCAATTATTAAAAATATTTTCAGATAAATCATTAATTAGACTAGCATATGAAAGAATTTT
>JAEEGL013475087.1_pt1 | contig 50415 bp, 41 predicted proteins | sample 9134231 | NCBI WGS metagenome assembly JAEEGL01 (sample SAMN16246548, study PRJNA631951) | gut metagenome | biome: gut microbiome; feature: rumen; material: fiber-attached | host: Bos | place: Iran: Karaj | collected 2018-10 | reverse complement strand
CAGCCTCCTTTAATTATTTCCATATCCGTCTATTTCACTGTCTTGAGGTATTCCTCAACGCCGGTCTTGTACAGGTTGTTGCCGTAGCAGTCGATGACGACCGTCAGAGGCATGTCAACGACCTCCAGTCTTCTGAGAGCTTCGGCTCCGAGATCCTCGTAGGCGATTATCTCGCTTTTCACCACGCAGGTCGACAGCAACGCTCCTGCTCCGCCTATGGCTCCGAAATAGACTGCGCTGCAGTCCTTCATGGCATCGATGACTTCGTCATTTCTCTTGCCCTTTCCGATCATGCCCTTAAGCCCGCAGTTCCTTATCAGATAAGGAGAATACGCATCCATCCTGTAGCTGGTCGTCGGACCGCAGCTGCCCAGGGCCTGTCCCGGTTTTGCCGGAGTCGGACCCACAAAGAAGATGGTGGCGTCTGTAAGATCTACCGGCATCTCCTCGCCCTTCATATGCGTCTCGACGAGCCTCTTGTGACCCGCGTCGCGGCTGGTATATATGACTCCGGAAAGGAGCACTTCGTCTCCGGAATGAAGCTCTCTTACCTTCTCCCGTGTCAGCGGGGTCGTTATTTTCTTCTTCATCTTCATATCTCCTTTGACTTATGCCTCGTGACGTGGCAGTTTATGTTGACTGCGACAGGTAGCGACGCGATGTGCGTCGGCATCCGCAGGACATTGACGCCCAGCGCAGTAGTCCTTCCGCCAAATCCCTGAGGACCGATGCCCAGCTCATTTATCTTCTCCAGAAGCTCTTCTTCCAGCTTTTGATAGAACGGATCAGGGTTCGGCTCCGTGACTTCTCTGAGCAGAGCCTTTTTGGCCAGAGTGGCGGCCTTATCGAACGTGCCACCTATCCCGACTCCGACTATTATCGGCGGGCATGGATTCGGACCGGCATTTTGGACCGTATCGATGACGAATTTCTTGACCCCTTCGATCCCGTCTGCAGGGACGAGCATCTTTACCGCGGACATATTCTCGCTTCCGGCGCCCTTCGGAGCGACCGTTATCTTCAATCCGTCCCCTTTCTTGATCTCGTAATAGATCATGGCAGGAGTATTATCATTAGTGTTTACTCTCCTGAGCGGATCTGCAACCACGCTCTTTCTGAGATATCCGTCTTTATAGCCCTGTCTTACTCCTTCATTGATGGCGTCCTCAAGACTGCCTTCGACATATACATCCTGACCTATCTCTACAAAGACGCACGCAAGTCCGGTGTCCTGGCAGATGGCTACCTGTTCTCTGGCGGCAAGCTCATAATTGTCCACAAGAAGATCCAGCGTGCTGCATGCCGGCCGGTATGTCTCTTCCTTCCTTGCTTTGTCGATGGCGCATTTGACATCGTCAGGAAGGAGTATGTTCGCGTCGATGCACAGCTGCCTTACCGTTTCGACTATCAGGTCGCTTTTTACTACTCTCATAAATAATCACCATCCCTTTCGTTATCTTCATTGTATTCTCATTTCGTCAAAAGTGTCAATAATAGTATTGAAGGCAATTGATTTTTTAGGTATACTATATATAAAGAAACGATAATTTTAGTTAATATGTGAAGGAGATTGATTATGAGAACTTTCGATAAGGTCTTTAAGGGCATCCAGGCGGGATTGTTCTTCGTAATGTTCATTCTTGCAACAATTCTGTTCATACACAGTCTGGTTTCCAAGGAAAACACCTTTAACTGGTGACGTCGGATCCTGCCGGCAGTGCTGCGAGGCACTGCCTTTTTATGTTCATTTTTTCCTTGATTACAAAGCCGAAATGTAGTATCCTATAGTGTATGTTTTTTAAAGCTTAAAGAGAATTTGGGAGATAGTAATGATCAGAGAGGATTTGAGAAATATCGCCATCATCGCCCATGTTGACCATGGCAAGACGACTCTGGTAGACGGAATGCTCAAGCAGTCCGGCACCTTCAGGGAAAACCAGGTCGTGAATGAGAGAGTCATGGACTCGGGCGATCTGGAGAGAGAACGCGGGATCACGATCCTTGCAAAGAATGCATCATTTACATATAACGGCGTAAAGGTCAACATAGTTGACACTCCTGGACATGCCGATTTCGGAGGTGAAGTCGAGCGTGTACTCAAAATGGTAGACGGAGTGCTCCTGCTCGTTGACGCAGCTGAGGGTCCTATGCCTCAGACGCGTTTCGTTCTGGAAAAGGCTCTTGCACAGAATCTTTCCATAGTCATAATAGTAAACAAGATAGACCGTCCTGACGCCAGGATCAAGGAGATCATCGATGAGATCCTTCTCCTGCTCATGGATCTTGGCGCAACAGATGAGCAGCTCGACAGCCCTATGCTCTTCTGCTCAGGAAGAGAAGGCATCGCAAACTATTCACCTGAAGTACCGGGCAAGGATTTCAAGCCAATATTCGACACGATCCTTGAGTACATCCCGGGACCTACCATCTATCCTGATGAACCGCTTCAGATGCTGGTATCCAACATAGACTACAATTCCTTTGTGGGAAGGACAGCCATCGGCAGGATCGAAAAAGGTTCCTTAAGAGTGGGACAGGAAGTGGTAGTCTGCGACTGGCATGACGAAACTGTACGCCGCCGCGGCAAGATAACAGCCCTTTATGATTTTGAGGGAACGGAAAGAAAGCCTGTAGACACCGCTTCCAGCGGAGAGATAGTCATCGTTTCAGGTCTTGAGGATGTAACGATCGGCAATACCATCTGCCATCCGGACCATGTTGAGCCGCTGCCGTTCGTCAAGATCGACGAGCCAACGGTAGAGATGACCTTCTCGGTAAACGATTCACCGTTCGCAGGCAAGGAAGGCAAGTTCGTTACAAGCCGTCAGATCAGAGAAAGACTGTACCGCGAACTGCTCAAGGACGTCGCACTCAAGGTCGAGGATTCCACCACGACGGAAAGCTTCAAGGTCATGGGCAGAGGAGAGATGCATCTTTCCATCCTCATCGAGAGCATGAGAAGAGAAGGCTTCGAATTCCAGGTCTCCCCTCCTAGAGTCCTCTTCAAGGAAGACGAGAACGGCGCAAAGCTCGAGCCGTTCGAATATGTAGTCATCGATGTGCCTACCGAAAGCCAGGGAAGCGTTATCGAGAAGCTTCAGCAGAGAAAAGCCGAGCTGGTAAACATGGCACCTCAGGGCGAGTCCAGGATGAGACTTGAGTTCAAGATCCCATCAAGAGGCCTGTTCGGATACAGAAGCGAATTTCTGACCGACACCAAGGGCGAAGGCGTCATGAACACTATCTTTGACGGTTACAAGCCTTACAAGGGAGATCTTCCTACAAGGAATACCGGTTCTCTTATCTCCTTTGAGACAGGCGAATCCATCACATACGGACTGTTCAATGCACAGGAGCGCGGACAGCTCTTCATCGGTGCAGGTGAACCTGTATACGCCGGAATGGTAGTCGGCGTCAGCCCTAAGTCTGACGATATCGTCGTAAATGTCTGCAAGACCAAGCATCTGACCAACACACGTGCTTCAGGAAGCGATGACGCTCTGAGACTCATCCCACACAAGACCATGAGCCTCGAGGAATGCCTTGAGTTCCTGGCTCCGGACGAGCTTGTCGAAGTCACTCCGAAGAGCCTGAGGATCAGGAAGCGGGTGCTCGACCACGCAACAAGAGCAAAGATGCTCGCAAAGACAAAGAACAAGTAATACAGCGCAAAGCCCGGAGGTCGTTTCCTCCGGGCTTTCGGTCATATTATCTTCTTTATCTGTTCGTACAGCTCCCCTGCCTTTTCCATCGCGATCCTGTCCAGCATGTATATGTCTTCGATCTCTGTCTTTTCGCCCGTGAAAGGTTCCGGCAGCTTGATCGACACAGTCTTTTCATTCACTGTGACCGACACTGTCCTGTCCTGCCTGTTTAGAACCGTCCGGCCGAAGATCTTCTGCGGTCGTTTTGCCTTGGTGAAGTCCCTGTCGAAGAATTCTATGCCGTGTCTGTGTAATGCAGTCTGAAGCAGGATGATGAAAGTCTCATCCCTTGTCGGCATCCGTGCACGTACCTCAGCAAACGGACCGGTGATCAGGACCTTCTCTTCGTTATACTCCACGCCTTCAAAAGCATAATCGAACATTTCCATGGCAATATCCATAAAGCTTTTATCAGTAACTTCCTCCAACAGCCTCTCATATGTCCGCCAGAATGCAGAGATGTCATTGGCCTCGACTATGACCGGTCCGCCGGGAGTTACTGCTATGTCCCAGCCTATGTATCTTACTTCGGGCAGTCTCCGTGCAGCCTTCAGGCAGAGGTCTATCGCCTCTCTGACGAAGGGAAGCTGTTTTCCCTTCTCGAATACATAGCCCGTATCCTCGTCATGATCCACAGGCATGAACATCCTCTCATCTATGCTTCGGTATGCCTTGATCATCCTTCCGTCTTCAGTCAGAAGAACTCGGTAGTTGCTCTTCTTGCTGCTCACATCCGTTATTCCGCCTCCGCCTCCGACACGCAGCTTCGGCAGAAAGAACAGCCTGATGCCCTGCGAATTTCTGACAGTGTGTATCCTTAGCGTGTTGACGCTCAGCGGATAGATGGCGGCATAATCCGGATGCTGCTCTATGTACTCTTCGAGTATGCTTACCCCGTCATTTCTCACCCGCTGGGCCCCGTCAGAGTTTTGGGCGGTGTATATCCTGAAGCCTTCCCCTGAGGAGGAATCAGCCTTGCCGACGACTTTGCTGTGATCACTGATAAACGATTCTATCCGGCTGTCGTCGGCATTTGAAACATCCAGAGCATCTCTTCCCATATATCCCCGGAGCCTCGTAAACATGTTGATCTTGCTCATGACGAGCGGTCTGAGGCTTAGATCATTCAGATCCACCCGCCTGGAAATATATTCGTTCTGGGTCATGTATCTGTCAGGATCCTTAAGGTATCCGGTATTGCACATGAAAATGAGATCTGCCTGACGGGACAGAATGTTGTGCACGACCAGCATTCCCGTTCTGAACAACGGGAGCCTGTTCGTTATGATCATCTCGAGTATCTTCAGACATTTTTCGACCCTGTTCATGCCATATACCTTCTTTTGACTATGCTGATCAGCTTATTGACGGTCCACCTTAAGCTCTCGCTTCTTGCGAACAGGACAAGGATAAGTATCGACGGCACAGCTGCACTTGCCACGGCTCTCAGGACGAATCCTGCCGGCGTGGAGGCATCGATCCTGCAGCATATGAAGTAGTCGGCTGCCGTGATTCCGGTTGCGAGCAGGAAATAGCCTGTAAGCATTACAAGCTCTTTGATGAAGTCTCTTTGGAAGATATTCTTCATGATGTTCTGATACAGCCACGGCAGGCTGAAGAACGCCATGCTGATGACCGTTGACAGCAGTATCCCGTAAAGCCCGATCCTTCTGACCAGTACGACATTCAAAGCCAGATTCAACAGTCCTTCAAGCAATGGGCGGTATCTGTCGGGATGCCAGATGCCGGCTGCATTCTCATACGCCAATCCGACTGACATCACCTTGATCACGTACAGATACAGGCACAGCAGCAGTACACAGCCCATATCGAGCAGATACTCTTCTCCCAGCCACATCGTCATGAACGGCTGATAGAGATTCATCATCATACAGCAGCAGACTACCGTCACTGCCCACATGATGAATGTCAGATTCCTGTATGTCCTGTAGTTGTTTTCCATGCTGTCCAGCTGCAGCTTGTTGCCGAGGCCTGCAATGCACGAGCTCTCGATTATCCCGATCAGCGATCTAACGGCAGTAAGGATGAGAAAATAGTTCTGGTATTTTCCCAGAACGACGATCCCGAGAAATATGCTTATCATTATGGGATCGGCACTGTTTACGATGACTCCTCCGATCTTGCTGAGAATGAGCGGCCTGACCCTTGCCCGTACCTCATCCTTGGACCTCTGCGTTATCTCTGTCTCACTGCTGAGAGCGGGGTACTCCCTGTCTGCGATGTATCTGGTCACCACATTGCCCACCAGTCGGACTGCTATGGACACGGCAATGTACAGATAATAATTCCGCCAGAAGATAAGGACGGCTGCCTGGAGCACGGTTCTTATGATAAGCACGAAAAGGTCGATCCGGCTCAGTATGTCCTGCCTCTGATGGGATGACAGGACGGTCCTTTTAAATGCCCATACCCAGTAGCTGCTTACTTCGAATGCCAGGTTCAAAGCATACAGCAGGTAAATGTTCATCGCACGAGGTATCTCGTCCTTGATAAGAAGGGGCAGGAACGGCATCACCAATACTCCGCCGGCAAGTATGACCATCCCGATCGCTCCGTAGAGCTTCCTGAACAGGGTGAGATACTCACGGATGCTTTCATAATCATCATCCGCGATCGGTCGGTACATGCAATACTCTATGGCAGTTGCGATCCCCAGCTCGGTGAAATTAAGAAGCCTCATTATCGAGGTGAACAGACCGCCAAGTCCTGCATACTCCAACCCGAGCCTGCGTATGAGCAGCGTCCTAAGAAGGAACGGGATCAGTATGCTGAACAGTCTGTGAACCGAACCGAATGCAATATTCTTTACAGCTTGTCTTGATACATCTATTTTCATTGCTATTTTTGCGTGTACAGTTCTTCAATTAGCCTGCCGGCAAGTGTTGCGGCCATATTCGGGTCGGATTTATATAGCTCTACGGCTATCACTTCAAGACCTGACGGGTTGAGGAACCAGTTGTCCGGGGCCGTGCTCGAGCCGTATGCAGGCAGTATCCGCGCTTCGAGACCCTGCTTTTCAAGCAGCATCTTCACCCTCTTTGTGTGAAAGCCCGCTGTTATGATGCAGCATTTTCCTTTTCTTATGTCCCGTGAGCAGTTTCTGAGATTTTCCCGGGTGTTGGTAGCTTTGGTGTCAAGAGCGATCCTGTCCTCACTGACACCGCCTTCTACCAGGACCTTCTTCATATATATTGCTTCCATGAGAGGGCTTCCGTCATCTCCCGTATACTTCGAAGGATTTCCGCCGCTGCATATGAATCGGGCCTTGGTGTCCTTGAACACCTCCAATGCCTTTCTAACTCTGTAGTCACATGAATAGCTTCCGAGCACCAGGACTGACTCGAATTCTTCGGCCGCTATCTCCTGCGTCAGGAACAGATCACTGTTTATCCTGTCTATGAAGTCCTTCATGGCTGCCGACGGAACATATCCTTTCAGAAGGGCATCTCCGCCGTACTTGATAAGCCGCTGCCGCTCCGGAAGCACCTTGCCGTGATCAAGCTCTTTAAGATGGGTATACAGATGAGCGAGGGCATTCCGGCACTCCTTGTCATGATCATATGCTTCGTATTCTCTGAGCTCTTCCTTGAACTTCTCGCCCAGTATATCCGCGAAGCATTCTATCTTGGCCTTATGCAGCTTAAGCAGCTCGAGGATGTGAAATCTCCTGAAGGAGGTGGAAAGAGTGCCCTCACTTCTCCTGTACTCGTACAGGCATTCCGGGATGGATGCCATTTTCGAATCACGCTTAGAGCATTTTCTGAGGAACTCATAGTTGAACAGCCTGTCTTCGCCGAAGGTCAGATCCTCGCGGAAACGGATTATCTCTCTGTCGATTACCCTTTTTCTGTAGAACTTGTTGCCGGCCGAGTACAATAGCATATTATGCTCTCTTATATACAGCCCGGCGAACCGCTGAACGGAATCAAAGACCATTCCGGGCACTCCCCTGTCTTCCTCTCTTACAAGCTTCCCGTTTTCGAAGAACATATCCCTGAAGCCGAAGATAAGCATGTCCAATCCGTGATGGCTGTCCAAAAAAGCTTTGCATGTTGACAGGCAGTTTTCGGAAAGCGTGTCGTCTCCGTCAAGGAAAGAGATATACTTTCCTTTGGCGGCACTTATGCCTATGTTCCTGGCATGAGAATGCCCCTTATGCCGGGTCCTCACAAACTTGATGCAGGCATTTTCACGCGTATGCTTTTCCATCACATCCCCAATGTCATCCACTGAGCCGTCATCTATGACTATGCACTCAAAATCAGCAAAAGGAGTTCCGTCGCTGTTTATCTGCCTGAGCAGAGATGCCATGCAGCCCTCGGCAAAGGCCGACTGGTTATACATCGTTACTATTATCGAGAAAAACGGAGCAGATGACATGGCATTCCTCACAGGATCAAAAATGATGGGTACCTATTATACCGCATTACTTATGTAAATATAATACAGTATTTTCCAAAAGAATTGTGGAAAAAAATACCATTTTTAGAATCAATTGACGAAGATATTTTTTAATCTTGTTATATGGATATCTCCAAAGCAATGTCAGGATCGCAGAGGATTTTCTTTTCCTTTACTTAAAGTTCATTTGACAAAATCGATTTTGAAGTGGTTAACTATATTAGATAAACAAAATAAAAAAAGGAGAAAACAAGTATGCCTCCAAGAGGAGCCAGAGGCTTTCTGACTGAAGAAGAGAAGAGCAACGCGCCAAAGGTCACCTGGCCGCTTATCAGGAGAGTCTTCTCATATCTATCCCCGTATAAGCTCCAACTCGCGGTGGCCCTGATCACCATAGGTCTTTCGTCCGTCCTGGGAATGTATCCTTCCATCATCACCGGAAAGATCGTGGACGAAGGACTCATAGGCAGATCACTGCCGATGCTGGTCAGGCTGATCGTGCTGTCGTTCATGCTCAATCTGCTGTCCAATCTGATCGGCGTCCTGCAGACCTATCTCAATTCATGGATAGCCCAGCACATAACCTATGACATGAGGAACCAGATGTTCCAGCATCTGCTCAGGATGGGAAACAGGTTCTTCACTGAGAACAACCAGGGAGATATCATCACAAGAATGACCGGAGACATATCCGGCGTCCAGTCAATTATCACCAACACCTTCGCAAGCATCCTTTCAAATGTGGTCACACTCATAGCCGCCCTTGTTGCAATGTACAGGCGCAACTGGATACTTGCTACCATAGCATTAGTCATCGTCCCGCTGTTTTCTCTGCCTACCCGTTCGGCCGGCAGGAAAAGATGGGAGCTGACCAAGGAGAGTCAGGAGCAGCAGGACAAGATCAACGGAATACTCAACGAGACTCTTTCCGTGTCAGGTCAGCTGCTGGTCAAGCTCTTCGGAAGAGAGAAGGCTGAGTACGAAAAGTACCGTCAGACCAATGAGGCCATGGTCAATCTCAACATAAAGGAATCCATGGCAGGACGATGGTTCAGGGTCGTCATAAGTACCGTGACCTCCTTCGGGCCGATGCTCATCTATCTGGCCGGCGGCCTTCTGATGATCAAGTACGACGCTGACCTCACCGTGGGTGACGTCACAGTTATGGTATCCCTGCTCAACAGGATGTACGGACCGGTCAACTCATTGCTTTCGATAGGAGTCGACTGGATCAGGTCAATGGCGAATTTCACTCGTATCTTCGACTACTTTGACATGGAGCCTGAGATAAAGGACAAGGAAGATGCCATCGTTCCTAACATATTGTTGGGAGAAGTAAAGTTTGAGCACGTAGACTTCGGCTACGAACAGGAAAGACAGATCCTTTTCGACATATCCTTTGATCTGCCGAAGGGCCAGTGCATAGCCTTTGTCGGTCCTTCCGGCTCGGGCAAGAGCACCATAGTCAACCTTATTCCCCGCCTTTATGACGTCTGGAGCGGAAGCGTCAAGTTTGACGGGATCGACGTCAGGGATCTTAACCTCGCCTGGCTCCGTTCACACATAGGAATGGTGAGCCAGGAGACCTACTTGTTCTCGGGCACGATCAGAGACAATCTGCTTTACGCCAGGCCGAACGCCACCATGGAGCAGATCGAGGACGCCTGCAGAAAGGCTAACATCTATGACTTCATAGTCTCGCAGCCTGAAGGCTTTGACACGGTCGTAGGCAACCGAGGGCTTAAGCTCTCCGGCGGAGAAAAGCAGAGGCTCTCCATAGCCAGAGTCCTTCTGAAAGATCCGGCTGTCATGATCTTTGATGAGGCCACTTCGGCTCTGGATACCATCTCAGAGGATCTAATCCAGCAAGCCATCGATCCTCTCATCGAGGAGAGGACCTCAATACTGATCGCCCACAGGCTGTCTACCATCCTCGCGGCTGATGAGATCATGGTGATCAAGGCGGGCCGAATAGTTGAAAGAGGTACCCATAAGGACCTTGTCGGACTCGGAGGCGTCTACACGGAGCTGTACGAAAAGCAGTTCAAGCGACTCGAGGTCCCTGACCGGCAGTAGCATATATATATATATATATAACACGGGAGCATGCACGCGGCATGCTCCCGTTTGTCTTATTGTTCTTCGTTTTCTCTGGCAGGATCCACCTTTTCGATGAAGTACATCCTGGAAGCAAAATCCCGGAAGAACCTTACCTGGTCATTATATCCCGTACCGCTGAAGGCCTGTTTGAGATATACGCCCTCTTCCATCAGCGTCTTTCCGGATACGATCGTATCTTCGCTCTCTCCGGGCATGGTCATGAACCTTGCCAGTGTATTGTGTATTATCGAGTTCTGCTTAATATGTACAGGAGAAGCGGTGTTTACCAGATCACCGAACTGCCTGATATCCTTTTCCTTTGCTACCGAATAGAATCTGTAATACCGGTCCGGATCAAGCCCCCTCGCCCTGAATCTGTGGGTAGGGGTATTGGGGACGACGAGGGTCTGCATCAGCATTCCCACCGCTCTGGACTTGTCCTTTGACACCGTTGTCCAGGAGTACAGGTCTCCTTCGCCGCATCTGTAGAAATCTCCGAACTGCAGAACGTCTCTCCACCGCTTGTAGACGGCCACTTCCTTCTTGATGCTTTCAAGAAGCCGCGCCGGGGCGTCCGAGAGGTTCAGCTCATACCCCATGATGCCGAAGCTTGCCACTGCAAACCTCGTGCTGAGAGGTGTGTCCCTCAGAGTCTGGTGATTAGGTCTTGATGATACATGCGCCGTCACGGTGTCCATTGGGTAGCCGTAGCTGTAAGAGGTCTGTATCCTCCGTCTTGATACCGGGTCAGTATTGTCGCTCCGCCATATCTGAGGGAAGAACGACAGTATGCCCAGGTCGAATCTGTTTCCGCCTGACGCGCACCCTTCAAAGAGTATCTGCGGGAATCTTTCGGTCAGTCTTGACATCAGGCTGTACAGTCCCAGAACATATCTGTGATATACCTCTCCCTGTCTGTCCTTTCCGAGGTACTGCGAATACGAATCGGAGATGATTCGGTTCATGTCCCACTTCACATACTCTATCTTCGTTGAGGAGAATATCTCCTCCATCCTTCCGAACAGATAATCCACGACCTCCGGATTGGACATGTCGAGCACTCTCTGGTTCCTGCCTTCGGAATGAGGCTTTCCCGGAATCTCCATCGACCATTCCGGTCTGGACCTGTACAGGTCGCTGTTCTCGCTCACCATCTCAGGCTCTACCCAGATGCCGAACATCAATCCCATCTCATGGATCTTATCCGAAAGCTTTGACAGTCCTCCCGGAAGCTTCTTTTCGTTTACGTACCAGTCTCCCAGAGAAGATGTGTCATCGTTCCTGTCTCCGAACCAGCCGTCATCCATGACGAACAGCTCAATTCCCACATCCCTGGCATTTCTTGCCAGCCTGATCAGCTTTGACTCCGAGATCTTGAAGTAATTCGCCTCCCAGCTGTTGATGAGTATGGGTCTTGTCCTGTCCCTCCAGTATCCTCTGACGATGTGCTTTCTGACGAAAGCGTGCATGTTACGGCTGACGCCGGAATAGCCTCCGACGGTAAATGTCATTACCGCCTCCGGACTCTCCAACTTTTCCCCCTTCTTCAGCGTGAAGCTGAAGGATTGAGGATTGATGCCCGACAGAAACCTTGTCTTTCCGAACGAATTCACGCTGAAGGACTCATAATGGTTTCCGCTGTAGATGAGATTGAAGCCGCAGACTGCCCCGTGGTATTCTCCCGCCTCGGGCTCTGCCATCATCACGAACGGATTGGCCCTGTTGGACGAGACTCCGGCATAGGAGCTGTTGACGAACTGCCCCCGCGGGAGCGTAAAATGATTTTTGTTCATCTCATCGACCCAGGAGCCGTTGAATGTGGTTATCCTGTAACCGCAATCAGGGAACTCCACCTGGGTGCTCATGAGCCTTGTGACAGTGACATCGTCGTCACTGTCATTGATGACGACGCTTCTTCTGGTTATGACGTCGCTGTCAGCCCAGGCAGTGTAGTAGAGCAGAAGGGTCATCCCGTACTCTTTATCTTTGAGCGTGACTTCAAGAGTCTCCGCTCCGTTGTCGTCGTGCGCCAGCGGCATGCCGCTTTCTGTGAACAGTGGCGCATTTATGATCCTGTGACTGTCATACAGGAAGTCCCGGGTCCTGCTTCCGTCCCGGTGGATGACCTCTATGAAAGGATCCCTGATATCGCCCTTTCCGTATCCGGACATCTCCAGTCTCATGTCTTCAAGGGTGACCAGAGGGTGCTCCTTTGAATATGAGATCAAGTTCCCGGCTGCGAAAGCTCTCTCCTCCGTCATTGCCTTCTCATCCGTCAGCTCGGCTCTTCCGCCGTAGTGTAGATGCTCAAGGTGGCCCGAGCCGGTCACCCTGAAGGCGTATGAGGAGTTTTCAGTCGTTATCAGGAAGAATCTGTCTTTAATCTGGATCATGATTAGATTTCCTCTTGCGCTGTTTCCTCTGTGTGTGTTTCTTCTCTTTTTTCCTTGAGCCGTCCGTTGATCTCAGCCATCCTGGCCTCGTTCAGGCTGTACCTGCTCTTGAACCAGAGGAGACCAAGCACGAGTCCTATCACAGGGATGACTGTCATGGTCATTCTCAGTCCTGCCTTGGCACCGGATGAAACGCCGATCGAGAAGTCGATAAGCTTATCAGCTTCCGTCGTGGCCTCGCTGCTGAGGTTGAATATCTGGAGAGCTATCGAAGCAACGAATGCCGCAATTCCTGATGCAAGCTTCACTACGAAAGTCTGCATCGAGAAGATGACCGATTCGTCTCTTCTTGAATTCTTCAGTTCGCCGTACTCGACCGTGTTTGCAAGGAAGATCGTGGTAAGGACCTGGAGAACTCCGCTGGCTGCAAAGATGAAGAAGCCGGGAACGAAGAGCAGGAACACATTGCCCATGTTGGTGAATGCCAGCACGAGAAGGACCGCATATCCCATTACGGCGCTTCCTATCGCCACGTAGAAGATCTTTATGGTGTCAAGGAACTTTCTGAGTATTGGGAAAATGAGCATCATGGAGAGTATCTGGATACCGCCTCCGAATGTGTTGAACAGCGTGTAGCTTCCGAACCAGCTGTATCCGCCGAAGTCATACTTGAAGAAGTAGATGACCAGGTTGGAAGTAATGTATACCGCGCAGTTGACGAGAACTATCGTCAATACGACTGCCATGGCCTGATCGTTCTGGACGAGTGCCCTGAACATCTGACCGAGTGACGGCGAGTCCACATCGACCGTTGACTTTTCCTGGATGTTGATGCAGGTCAGCGTTATCGTAAGAATGAATATCACCGCCACGACGAGGGTGAACCATTTGAAACCGACTATCTCATTGTTTCCGCCTATGGCGTGAACGGCCATCATGGTGATGACCATGATGATCGCGGAACCGACGCCGGCGCAGGAACGTGCAAGAGTGGTGAGCCCTTCCCTCTCCTTGCCGCTCTCAGTGAAGGCAGGGATCATTGACCAGTAAGGGATATCCATCATGGTGTATGTAACGCCCCAGAGGATGTATGTGACAGCGGCATAGGCCACGAGTCCCTGGCCGTCAAGCTTTGGCGGCGCGGCAAACATCATGAAAAGGACTATTGCGTTGGTGACCGTTCCGATCATGAGCCACGGACGGAACTTGCCCCACTTGGTCTTGGTCTTGGCGACTATGACTCCCATGATAGGGTCGTTGAACGCATCGAATACCCTGGCGCCCATGAGTATGGCGCCCATTATGATAGGGCTGACGCCGAGAAGGTCCTGATAGTAGTAGAGTATATATGTCGCCGAGAGCATATATACCATGTCCTTTCCCACGGCGCCCAGACCGTAGGAAAGCTTTTCTCTTAATGTGAGCTTCATCTCTTATTTTCCTCCGTCGGTCTCCTTGAGACCCATAGCGATCTTGACGACTTTATATGCGCCGTCATAAAGGCCGTCGGCCTTGTTCCTCTCAATGCACCTGCACATGTCAGGCAGAAGCGCCCCGTCAGTCAGGAACATGTTTATCATCTGCAGCGTGTGAGGTATGTCCCTGCACTCAAGAGTTCCGTCTCCCATCTCCGCGGAGTGGATGGCTCCCCACTGCTCATGTCCGCCTATCCTCTGTATGAAGAGCTTGGGGACCGGATAGAAGGCCAGCTCGCTCGGCTTTGTGACAAGAACGTCACAGCTCCTCATGAGCAGGTTGGTGCAGTATACCGCCTCGAATATGTTCTCGTGCCAGAAAACATGAATACCTTCCTCGTGCTCCGTGAGTGCCTCCTCACAGAACTTCTGTGTCCTGTCCCAGTCGTTGAAATGAGTCTTGGCAAGAGGAGCCATCTCTGGAATCCGGCTGAGCAGTTCATCCCACACGTTCCTGTAGTCGCCCACATTTACATACAGCATGGCCTTCTTTTCCCTGATCTTCGGAAGCAGTTCCTTTATGATAGAAGCGAATATCTCTCTCTGTGCGCCGGCTCCGCCGATGGTCAGAAGAAACCTCATCGGCTCTCCTTTTTCCTTTCTTGACAGTCTCGCCGCATTATCCTTTTCAATGTTGCTGACCAGTTCGTGGTCGATATAATGGCCGGTATAGACCAGGCTATCCTCAGGCATCGGGTTGAGGACCTTGTCGCCCATCATTCCGTTGAGTATCCTGTATCCCTGGTATGCGTAATGTGTCTGCACCGTGTGGACGCTTCCCTCTGCAAGGTGGAGCGCCATAGGCCAGTTGTCCGGGATCGCATTTACAACATATTTCATTCCTCCGTGAATAGCCGCCTGTGCCGGCCATACGTGGGTGCCCACAAGAGGAATATCCTTCGGGATGTTCCTGAATACCGGTGCCATGAGCTCGGCATTCTTCTGGTCTGAAGAGTTGTAACTGAGTTTTCTGAAGCCTTCATAGTTCATCGGCTCCCAGAACAGCTTGTTGAACAGCTTGCTTTTCTGGGACAGACGAGAGCCCATTGAATACAGGTCGTTCTGTGCTCCGATTACCTTAGTGCATACTGTCGAAGGAAAAGAATTGAGATCCATCCAGTACGGCTTGTAGCCCAGCCGGTTGGCTGCCGACGCAATGGCCATTGATATCCTGTAATGGCCGAAGCCCATCCTTATGTTTCCGACGATTATTCCCTTTTCCCTGTCGAATCCGAGGCTGTCCCCCTCTTCATCAACTCTAATATCCTCGACTCCTATGATGTCGCCGATATGGTCATTTTTTACCACTATGGCAGAAAGGTCCCTCTGTGAATCATCACCGTGTTTCCTTCTGAATTTTACCTTTGACTTTACAGCCTTGTTGTAGTCCCTATCCGGTATGGTGTTTCCGAATATGACCTTAGATCTGTCTGTCACGGCCTGTCCTCCTTGTCACAAAAGCTCGCATGGACACGATCGTTCCATGCTCTCTAAATATATATATTACCATATATCGACACATCATTTGTATAACTGAATTTTACAAAAAACATTGTATCAAATGTACATATTGACAAAGGCAACGCATTTTTGTCATGCAACATTATTACCTCTTCCGACAGATCGAAAAAGGAGAGCGCTTCCGCGCTCTCCCACTGAAAGGACCAGGCATTCTACCTGTTCTGATTTGACTACTTCTTAAGTATCTGCGGACCCTGAGGAGTATCCTTCACGGTGTAGCCGAGCTCGCTGAGCTCATCGCGGATCTCGTCTGCTCTTGCCCAGTTCTTGGCCTTTCTTACCTCTGTCCTCTCCGCTACGAGGTCGAGAACATGCTGAGGAATATCGTCTGTCTTGCGGTTGTACAGCAGTCCCATTACGCCTGTGAGCTCGTCGAATATCTTTGCGGTGTATTCGAGGCTCTCCTTGGACTGTTCGCTCGCCTTGGTGTTGACTGCAGTCACCAGCTCAAAGATCTTGGAAAGGGCATCCCGCGTGTTGAGGTCATCGTCCATGACCTCGATGAACTCTGCCTTTGCCTTGTCGGCGTCTGCCTTGAGGTCATCCTTTGTTCCCGTCGTGTTTTCGATAAGGAAATCGAGAAGGTCTCTGGCGGTGTACATCCTCTCAAGAGCATTCTTGCTCTGCTCCATCACGTCCTGCGTGAAGTTCAGAGGCTGGCGGTACTGTGCAGACAGCAGGAAGTATCTGATAGGCTCATAGCCGTACTTCCGTGCAACATCCCTTACGGTGAAGAAGTTTCCAAGGCTCTTGGACATCTTCTGGCTGTCCACGTTGATATATGCATTGTGCATCCAGTAACGGCTGAAGGTCTTGCCTGTAGCTCCCTCCGACTGGGCTATCTCATTCTCGTGGTGAGGGAATATGAGGTCCTGTCCGCCTGCGTGCATGTCGATCGTGTCGCCCAGGTGCTTTCTGTTCATGGCTGAGCACTCGATATGCCAGCCCGGACGTCCCAGTGAGAACGGGCTCTCCCATGCAGGCTCGCCCGGCTTTGCAGCCTTCCACAGTGCGAAGTCCCGAGGGTCTTCCTTCTCTTCGCCTACGGCTATCCTTGCGCCTGCCTCCAGGTCCTCTATGGACTGGTGGCTGAGCTTGCCGTACTCAGGGAAGCTCTTGACCCTGTAGTAAACATCGCCGTTCTCGGTCTTGTAGGCGTGTCCCTTGTCGATCAGAGTCTGGACAAGGTCGATGATCTCAGGGATATGGTCGGACACTCTCGGACGTACGTCCGCAAGGTTCACGTTGAGGCCCTTGAGATCGACATAATACTCATCCTCATATTTTCTTGCGACATCCTCGAAAGGTATGCCTTCCTCGTTCGCTTTGTTGATGATCTTGTCATCGATATCGGTGATGTTGGAAACGTACTTGACCTTGTTGCCCCTGTACTTCAGATAGCTGCGGAGCGTGTCAAAAATGACCGCAGGTCTCGCGTTTCCGATGTGTATGTAGTTGTAGACGGTAGGTCCGCAGACATATATCTTGTACTGTCCTTCCGTCTGAGGGATGAACTCCTCTTTTTTCCTTGACATTGTGTTATAGATCTTCATATGGTCCATAATAAACTTCCTTTCCGGCTCTCCGCCTAAAAAAATCTTTCTAAACCAAAGACCAAAATCAAAAACCGCCTTCGTTTGCCGTACGGCAAACGAAGGCGGCTGTTAACCACGGTTCCACTTCGATTTATATCTCGAGCGTCATGTAACGGTGACCACCGTGCAGAGCTACTGTTGTTTCGCCCTGCCTGCTCTCAGGTGCATTCGCCGGTTTATTGCTTTCAGCGGGCTTTCAGCGGGTCACCCACACTCTCTGTAGAAACTTTACACCGGGTACTGGTCCTGATACGAACGCATTTCCAAATATTTATGTGTTGATTTTAACATCGTTATATCATTTTGTCAAGAGAAACCGTTCTTATTCTAATCGGTCTGAAAGTTTATAGTGAAATCTGTATATGCTTATGTTCGTATCATAGTGCTCCAACCGTATTTATGCGCCTAAAACCCGAATTGCTACTGGAGCAATCAAAAATCAAACATTATTATCTCTACCCTACTAGAGCAAAAGTATGTATTTATCCAAACATATCTAAGCTAATCACTTTATTAATTGCACCAATCGCTTCGTCATAGTCCACCCTATCCTTTTGGAAGTAATAAGTTATTTCCTCATAATCCTTTTTATATATCTTCTTATCAACTATTTCCCTAAGTAGCTCATTAATGTTTATTCCTTCTTCTGCTGAGCGACACATTTTTGGCATCTTTAATCTCTCAGTTCTTACATCTTCAACGAGACGCTTGAAGCTTTCATCAAATGTTATTTTGGGCAAAAGCATGTAGAGATCATAAATATGTCTAGAATGCTTATTTACATCATCCTTAATATAATAATCACAAAGCGCAAACACCTTCTCTATGAAGGTTCTCTCTATACTCTGAAGTGTCATTGTAAAAGGCTCAAGTTCATACTCTCTGATTAAATCTGCATTATCTGTTTTAAGGACTTGATAAATATAACTATCTACTTCCATCTTAACGGTTGGAAATGATATTGAACCTAAAACCACTTCCATCTTAACCCCCTCAATAAGACTTTCCGATACATATCCTTCTATAGGAGAATATTGAAAAGTATAACAGTTATAATCTCGTCGACTTCTCGCTTTATCCCAATCGATTATTGGAATATCTAAATACTCACTAATCCCTGCAATGACATCATTCTTAAGCTTTTGACGTTCTTTTTGAGACAATTTATCCGAAAATGATATATCAATATCTTCAGAGAATCTATTGATTACATGATAACATTTTGACAATGAAGTCCCACCCTTGAAAACACAGCTCGGTGCTTTTGCTGCTAACTGTTTGAGGATCATTGTAATGTAATAATCCTTTTCAACAATAGAAACCGGCAATATTAATGCATCAGATACAGCATTTACCACTGCTTCAAATTGTTCTTTATCTTTGTGTAAAAGCATAAACTACCCCTGTTTCATAGAGATTTTTATATACCCTTGTCGGATATAAACAAATATAAGTATCAATGAGATCTTTTGTAATCCCTTCATCCTTGATAAGTTTCTCTAGCTTATCAAGCGTATTACTGGAACTTCCATCCATATATTTATCTATATCGCAAAGAAAATCCAAAAACTGTAATACATATATGTTTTCCTCAGTTATTTCCGTCTTAGGCCTTCTAATAATGAATTTTTGTCCCTTAATGTCAATCTCTCGTACTTTGGCACTGGCTTCATTAGTAACAATTTCCTGTACATAAGGAACCTGTAAAGAAAGCCCAATTTGGTTTGCGAAAGTATAACCTGAATAGTATCCTCGTACTTTTCCTCTTCGATTAACATATTTATTTCTAGCTACAACACTGGCAGATATAGGAGTTAAATCCTTCAGTTTAACTTTTCCTGGCAAGTAATATACCCCTGCATCATATCTGCAAAGCTTACCGGAATCACATAAATCCTTTAATTTCGGACGAAGTGAATTTCCTACCATATCTATCTCTATATCTGCCGTAAAGATAGGTTCATATGGTTTAAAATTATCTATCAAATAATCATATAACATAAACATACCTCCCAGACAACGTTATTTAATCTCATTAGTAATAATACGTTATAGACATAATAACACTTTTTAACCATTATTGTCAATAAGTGTTATTATGTATTGTAACATCACTGACAGACTTGCCACAGTATGTCATATTACAGAATATAATTCCTCTCTTTAAGCTTTCTATGGCAAATTTATCGCATAGTAGCAACGATGCTTCATGAGCGAAATAGGCTCATTTATGTTTATTCTCCTCTAGAATTAACACTATATACATATAGTCCATTTTGCTTCTTTGTCAAAACAAAAAAGCAGCTGGTCTTACTCGACTTAAATCTGCTTTTTTTCGTAATTTTATATATTTATACTAACGTGAAATCGATTGACAACACCCTATTATCCGTGATGTCTGTTCAAAAAGGATTGACTAGATCATCCGCCTCATTCAGGCATTAACATAAAGAAACATGATTCCGAGATCATTTATCTGCCTACCGCAGGATCAGCTCCGTATTCACTGGTGATGCCCAGATATTCCTCCAGAGTGAGCCAGTCGCCTCCGTTGTAGATCCGGGTGGCAACATCCACTCCGACATACCTGATATGCCAGGATTCATACATGTATCCGGTGATGCTTTCCTTGCCCTGAGGGTATCTGAGTATGAAGCCGTACTTATAGCAGTTGTCGGCCAGCCACTTACCTTCGGCCGTGTTGCCCCATGACTGTTCAAGGCTGTTGATATCCGCTGCAAGTCCCGACTGATGTTCGGAGTGGCCTGCCCTGGCAGAGTATCTGTCCGCGGCTGCATAGCCGTCTCTGTTTGCGTATCTCTGATACAGTCCTGACTGGTATGAGTAGCTCCTGAATCCGCTTATGATCCTGTAGTTATATCCCCGCCGTGCGCCGTCTGCCTTGAACTGATTGAACGCTGTCATGAACTCACTGAGAAGGTCTCCCGGACCGTAGGATGAAGGAAGATCGTAAGTCTTGTTCGCTACAAGAATGCCACCGACATAATAGACGCCGTCCCTCTGTTCGATCGTATATCCCGTGGAACTCTTTCCGATATACACTGATTTTCCTCCGGTCGATGAACCTGCCGGTCTCTTTACCACTTCGACCGTCCTTTCGGCGGAAGCTGCATTCCCTGCCCGGTCCGCAACATTGTATCTTACCATGTATGTTCCTTCCGTGGAGGTGTCAACATCGCTGATCACGGCTATCCTGTCGGTAATGTCACCGTCGGCGATATCGTATGCCCGGGCACCGGGGTCCTCAAACTCCGTGCCCACATAGACAGTCATCTCTTCATCTCCCTCAAGCTCTATTTCCGGGAAGGTGGTGTCGACAACGGACACGGTCCTCTCCACCGACTTTTCATGCTTTCCGTCAGAAATGTGATAGCTCAGCGTGTAGTCGCCGGGTTTCGACGTGTCGACAGTTCCCTCTATCCATATGTCGGGAGAAAGGTCATTCTTTCCCTTGGCTGCCAGAGCACCCGGATCGCTGTACTCGCTGCCGCACTCAACGGTGTCCTTTTCGGGTCCGTTGAGCGTTATTGAGAGCCTGTTCATGCTTCTCGCAAAAACGAAACCAGCGAAGAAAAGAGCAATGACTGCAAATGCGAGGAAAAATCTGTTCCTCATGACTCTTTTTCTTTTCTGTTCCCTGGCAAGATGCCTTTTCTGCTGTTCTGTCATTATATCCTCCGGCAAAAGCTATTTTGCGTTCCTGATGAGATCAAGATTTGGAAGTATGTACTGCATTCCTGAAACGACTGTAAGAGCCGCCATTATCCACATCATCACATTGACCACTATGTTGACGGATCCAAGAGATATCTGGCTTATGACGCCAAGGTCCCTGAGTGCAAGGCCGCTGAAGGCCAGGATGATGGATATCATCTGGAAAACGGTCTTTGCTTTTCCCATAAGGCCTGCGGCTATGACCTTTCCGCCGCCTGGAGCTGCCGCCGCGATCATCCTTATGCCGCTGACCCGGAATTCCCTGATCAGAACGATTATGAGCACGATCTCGTGGCAGAAACCAAACTTGACCAGATAGATTATGGCCGTCGTCGTCAGCATCTTGTCGGCGAGCGGATCCATGAACTTTCCGAAGTCAGTCACCATGTTGTACTTCCTGGCGATATTTCCGTCCAGGAAGTCCGTGAAGGATGCGACGCAGAAGACGATCAGCGCAGCCAGATAGCTGTATTTCGAATCGACATACATCAGTACCATGAATACCGGCACGAGAAGGACTCTGAGCACGGTAAGTTTGTTTGGAAGATTCATTTTGCCCTCACTTATTCGGCAAGCTCCGCATACAGATCGTAGACGTCGCTTTCGATTATATGTGCTTTCCTTATTTCACCGATCTGTATATCGCTGTCGCCCGGCAGATATACCTCGCCGTCGATCTCCGGAGCGTCGTATACGCTCCTGCATATGAACAGATCGTTTTCGTCATCATAATCATCGCAGATAACTTCGACGGTCCTTCCGACCATGGCGGCCTGCTTTTCGGCCATTATGCCCCGCTGGAGCTCCATGATCTTGTCCCGGCGTCTTTCTCTTTCCGGGACCGGGATCTGATTCGTCATTCTGGCCGCCACAGTGCCTTCCTCCTCGGAATAAGCGAAGCAGCCGAGCCTTTCCAGCTTTATGTCCCTGACGAACTCATACAGTTCCTCGAACTCTTCCCGGGTCTCGCCCGGGTAGCCCGTGATTATGCTTGTCCTTATGGTTATGTCCGGGATCTTAGCGCGGAGCCTTGAGATGGCCGAATGTATTATCCGCCGTCCGCCCTTGCGGTTCATGCTTTCCAGCACTCTTTCATTGATGTGCTGGATCGGAAGATCTAGGTAATGCAGCACCTTCGGGTTCGTTGCCATGACATCGATAACGTCATCTCCGAGCCTTTCGGGATATGCATACATCAGCCTTATCCACTGGATGCCTTCGACCTTGCTGAGCTCGGTGACGAGCTGAGCGAGCCTGTTCTCCTTGTATATGTCCTCACCGTATCTCGTGATGTCCTGGGCGACGACGATGAGCTCCCTGACTCCTTCGCTGGCCAGCCATTCAGCTTCCTTGACGCAGCTCTCTATGGGTCTGGAACGGTGCGGTCCTCTGATGAGAGGGATCCGGCAGTAGTAGCAGCCGTTCGAGCAGCCTTCCCGGATCTTGAGGTAAGCGTAATGTCTGGGTGTTGAGATGACTCTCTTTCCGTCAAGGCTGAGAGCCGTCTTCGGACCGTAGCACGAGAGCCTCTCCCCTCTAACCACGCTCTTCATCGTATCGATCAGCCTGTCATGGGCTCCGATGCCCACTACAGCGTCGACTTCGGGCATTTCATCAAGGATATCATCACGGTAGCGCTCTGCGAGGCATCCCGTAACGACGATCTTGAGTTTTGGATTCTCTTCCCTTGCCCGGACGGCATTGAAGATGTTCTCTATTGCCTCCTCCTTGGCAGAGTTGATGAATCCGCATGTGTTTATAACGCAGACATCAGCCTCGGTCATGTCAGGCGTCGATATGTTGCCTTCTTTCAGAAGCATGTGGGCGATCATGTCGCTGTCCACCTGATTCTTCGGGCATCCCAGTGATACCAGGGTAAATTTCATTGCATTTCTCCGTTAATACTGTTGTCCGGGTCGACAGTTCCCCGGTCTTCAAAGGCGTTTAGCCGCTCTCTTATCTCCCGATACCTGAAACCCCTTCTGGAAAGAGCGGCAATGATCTTTTCGGGTTGAGAGAGCCTTGAAAGATATTTTGTTCTGATGATCCGGACGATCTGCTCTGTCTGGTCATCCACGCCCATCTCATCGATTGCGGCCTGTCGTACGGATCTGTCGATCCCCCGCCGCGCGAGGTCGTTGTCTATTTCAACGAGAGACTTGTTTTTTGAGTAGAGGAGCCATTCGGCTCTCGCTCTCCGATACCGTGCATCGTCCGCAAGGCCCATCTCCTCTATCCTTTTGACGGCTGAAGAAGCCGTCTCTTCATCATAATACCTTAAAAGCTTGTTGTAAAGCTGTCTTGTGGAATGTGCCCTGTCGGAAAGATATCTGAAGCACTTCTCCACAGCTTTGTTTTCCAGGCTTTCCTTCCTGAGTTCTTCGAGCTTCACGACAGAATAGGTCTCACCCGGCACAATGCCGTGAGAGACCAGTATCATGTCATCCACTGAAAAAAGAAACTCATTATCACTAAAAAGGGCATTAAAGCCCTTTTTAGTCTTGGATATATCAGTTATTACTATTCCCTTATCAGTCGTCAGCATCTATGTCTATGTTCCCGCTGCGCTTCCTTGCAGGCTCCTTGCTCTCCCGCGCGGACTCGATGACCGCAGTGGTCCTTCCCTTGAGAGGCTTCTTTCCTGAAAGAATGTTTATGCCGTCGCTCTGGGCTTCCTTGACTGCCCGGAAGACCTTTTCCTCGATCTCCTTGGCAAATTCAGGATTCTCCTTGAAGTACTCCTTGACGTTCTCACGTCCCTGTCCAAGCCTCATCTCGCCGTAGCTGAACCACGCTCCCGATTTTGTGATGATGCCTGTCGTCACGCCGAGATCCACCAGCTCGCCTGTCTTGGAAATGCCCTGTCCGAACATGATGTCGAATTCAGCCTCCTTGAAAGGAGGAGCGACCTTGTTCTTGACGACCTTGGCTCTTGTCCTGTTTCCGACCACCTCGGAACCGTTCTTGATAGCCTCGACCCTTCTGACGTCGATCCTGACTGATGAGAAATACTTGAGAGCTCTTCCGCCCGGGGTGACCTCAGGATTGCCGTAGGCGATGCCTATCTTCTCACGCAGCTGGTTGATGAATATTACTATCGTATTTGTCTTGCCTATGCCGCTGGTGAGCTTCCTCATGGCCTGGCTCATGAGCCTTGCCTGGACGCCCATGTGTGAATCGCCCATGTCGCCCTCGATCTCAGCCTTTGTGACCATGGCTGCGACCGAGTCAACGACCACGACATCGATAGCTCCGCTCCTTACGAGCATGTCGCAGATGTCAAGGGCCTGTTCTCCTGTATCAGGCTGTGAAACGAGGAGCGAGTCTATGTCCACTCCGAGAGCGGCAGCATAGACAGGGTCGAGGGCATGCTCGACGTCGATGTAGGCGGCGTTTCCGCCCTGCTTCTGTGCCTCGGCGACAGCATGAAGAGCAAGCGTGGTCTTGCCGCTGCTTTCAGGTCCGAATATCTCGATTATCCTTCCTCTGGGAAGTCCTCCCACTCCGAGTGCAAGGTCCAGCGAAAGGGAACCGGACGAGATGGTGTCGACATTCATCGCAACATTCTCTCCGAGTCTCATTATCGCACCCTTACCGAACTCCTTGGCGATGTTGTCAAGAGCGGTCTGCAATGCTTTTTCTCTGTCTGTAGCCATATTTATCTCCTTGTGTGATCACATTATTAACAACTTAGAATTGTTTTTCTGATTAGATTATATCAAATCAGCACCGATAATACAACAGAAAACTACAAAATTTTGTCGTGATCGTGATAGTATCTCGCGACTATGCCTCTGTCGTTTCCGCCAAGATCGGTTATCTTCTCGACTATGCTGTAGCCGTAGCCTGACATTATCCTCTGCAACCGGTCATACTGGTCGCTGCCGCATTCGAACACAAGATATCCGCCGTCTTTCAGCGTCCTTCTGAAGTATTCCGCTATGAATTTGTAGAACCTCAATCCTCCGCCCGAAGTGTACAGAGCCTCTCTGGGCTCATACGACAGCTCCTTCTGCAGTGTGCCTTCCAGTGTCCGGTCGATGTACGGAGGATTCGACACGATCATGTCAAACGTTCCTTCCTCCGGAACATAGTCGAACCTGAACACGTCATACTTAATGGGAAGTACCTCCAGGGCAGTGCTTTCGATGTTCTTTTCCAGATACCGGTAAGCCTCCTCGCTCTTCTCGAGTGCGAGGACAGTCCGTTTCGGACAGTGCTTCTTTATCGCAAGCGCTATGGCACCGCTGCCGGAGCACAGATCTATGACTACCGGCCGGTTTATCCCTTCCAGATACTTCAGCGCAGCCTCGCACACGCTCTCTGTGTCCTGTCTTGGGATCAGAACTCCCTCTCCCACATTCAGTTCAAGGTCCATGAAGTCCCATTTTCCTATCAGGTACTGAAGCGGATAGCCTTCCTTTCTTCTAGAGCAAAGGCTGATGAGCCGGGCGCAGTCAAAACTGTCTATCTCGTCGTCCAGGAAGAGTTCTCCTCTCTTCTTTCCTGTCGCCAGCTCTGCCAGGATCGGCAGTTCAAAGGACACGTCGCAGTATTCATTATCCGACAGTATCCCGATGCACTTTTCCCTGAGTTCTCTGTATGTCATTGCCGCTCTCCCGCTTCTTCGGTCTTTGTGATAACCGTTTCCGGAAGGATAGCGTTGACCGAGGCTATAGCCACCTCGATCATGGAATCATCCGGTTCCCTTGTCGTAAGTCTCTGGAACCACAGTCCAGGCCGCGCGAGCACCCTGCATGCGGCATTGTCGTGAGTTCCAGTATATCTGAGGATCTCATAGGCGACGCCAACGACAACCGGCAGAAACAGGACCTTCATAAGTGCTCTTGAAAGAGTCCCCTTCCACGGCACGAAGGAGAATATCACTATGCTGACCGCCAGCACGATAAAAAGGAAGCTGGTCCCGCATCTCGGGTGGAAACGGGTGTGCTTTCTTACGTTTTCCACGGTCAGATCCTCTCCAGATTCAAAGCAGTGTATGGTCTTGTGCTCAGCTCCGTGATACTCGAAGACCCTCCTTATCTCCTTCATTCTTGAAACCAGATAGAGATAAAGGAAGAATATCGCCATCTTGGTCATTCCCTCAATAAGAGCCTTGAAAGCTCCCAGGGGTATGAACCTGTCCAGAAGGCCCGTCAGGGCGGTGGGCAGCACCATGAACAGCACCAGCCGGAGCAACGCTCCGAGAAAACCGGCTATTCCGGTGACGACATTTCCCGCCTTCTCCCCGAAATGTTCCTTGATCCATCTATCAAAATCATCCTCAGCCTCATCGGCCATGGAGATCTCGGCGGATCTCATCAGGCTCTTGTAGCCTATGGAAAGGCTCATAAAAAAACTTGCTATGCCTCTCAGCAGGGGTATCTTGGCAAATGGGACTGCTCCTGCAGGCTCGACCTTGATATCTATATCACCTGTGGGTTTTCGGACAGCAATGCTGTAGCTGTCCGGTCCCTTCATCATGATTCCCTCCATCAGGGCCTGTCCCCCGATGGATATCTTCTTTTCTGCCATCATTTTCCTCTCATGGTCTTTATCGTGTGGAGAGTGAAGGTCATCATGGTGTACTTACCGTACTCGCTCTCCACCGTAAAGGTCCCGTTATGGGCAGTGATGATCTCCTTGACCAGAGCCAGTCCTATGCCTGATCCTCGCTTGGAGCCCTTGCCCTTGTAGAATTTCTGCGTTACCTTGTCGACATCTTCCGGAAGGATCCCCTTTCCGTTGTCGAGCACGCTCACCGACACGGTCCTGCGGAGTCTGTCCCTCTCCATGAGGATCTCGATCTTTCCGCCCCGGTCGGTGTATTTTATGGCGTTGTCAAGCAGGTTCACCATGACCTGCTTGATCCTTGCCTTGTCGGCATATACCGGGATTATGTCATCCGGTTCGTTGAATACCAGCTCTATGCCTGCCCGCCGGCATCTGGGCTCAAACATGATCGCCCGGTCCGCAATCTCGGCGACCAGATCAAGCCTCTCCTTTGTGAACTGTATGCTGGCCTGCTGAAGTCTGGAGAAATCAAGAAGGTTCTCGACCATTCCGTTCAGTCTTTCGGTCTCGGAAAGTATGACCTCGGTGCCCTTGTTCACGGTGGCCGCGTCCGTCGGATTTGCCCGCATGGTCTCGGTCCAGCCCTTTATCGCTGTCAGAGGTGTCCTCAGCTCATGAGAAACGGAGGAGATGAACTCATTCTTTATCTCGTCGCTCCTGCCCAGTTCCTCAGCCATGTTGTTTATCGTCTGCCGCAGCTCTCCGATCTCGTCGTTGTAGCTGTTGCTCACTCGCACATTGAACTCGCCCTTCGATATCTCGGCGGCGCCCGCTTCTATCTCCCTGATAGGGGTCACGATACTCCTTACGAAGTACATTCCGGAAACCACGCTGAAAGCGACGATGAGGACGAAAATGAATGTCGCGTATACCATGAACGTGCCTATCCGCTCATCCACCTTTTCGAGACTGGTGACGAAACGCAGCGCATAAATGTTATCCACCTTCGGATCAAGAACATATGTGGCGGTCAGCACCTTCTCGCCCAGTGAAGTCCTGTAGGTGCCGGTCGCTATGCCGTTATCGGACTCCTGAGCCGCCAGCACGTCGGAGATGTGCATCTCGTCATCGGGCATGAAGCCCGTCGATGTGGTAAGTATGCTTCCATCATCGCCGATAAACATGAATTCGAACTTGTCCTTTTCGGTAAATTCCTCGCTCATGGTGTAAAGGAGCCGGTTCTTCTCCGCATCAGACATACCTGAAGAAGCCGTGAGCGTACCGCTTATGGTGTTCACACGGCTGAGTATGGCATTGGTCGCTGCCGTATAGTAGGAATTCCTGACAAAGAATCCGGCAAGCGCCTCTGTTATGATGAGGATAACTATTATGATTACAAGGTTACCTCTGATCCATCTTCTGGTAATGCTGCTTCGCATGTGCTATCCGTCAAAGACCCCATCTGTAGCCGTATCCCCATACGGTGATTATGTACTGAGGATTTGAGGCGTCATCCTCTATCTTCATCCTCAGTCTCCTTATGTTGACATCGACTATCTTGATGTCTCCGTAGTAGTTCTCTCCCCAGACTCCCTCAAGGATCTTTTCTCTGGTGAGAGCGACTCCCTCGTTTCTAAAGAAGAGCTCCATTATACTGAATTCCACGCTAGTCAGGTCGATTATTACGTCGCCCTTCCTTAACACATGGCTCTTGAGGTCGAGGGTGAACCGCCCGGAGACCAGCGCGTCAGAGTTTCCGTTCTGTTCCCGGTTGCTCTTTCCGGTCCTTCTCAGGAGAGCCGACACCCTGGCCAGAAGCTCCTGGACACCGAAAGGCTTGGTGATATAGTCATCGGCTCCCACCGAAAGGCTCATCACCTTGTCCTGTTCCTGGCTCTTGGCAGACAGCATTATGATGCCTATCCTGTCATCGCCTCTCCTTATGTACTCGCACAGGGATATACCGTTCATCCCCGGGAGCATGATGTCGAGCAGGGCTATGTCAAACTTTTCTCCGTCCTCTATCCGCCTTACGGCAGCTTCCGCACTGTCGACTCGAAGGACTGTGTGCTCTGCCAGCTCAAGGTTTATCTGTATGACTTCGCCTATGGCCTCTTCGTCTTCAACAACAAGTATCCTTGCCATCTTATTCCCTTTCCTGTTCTTCTTACTTTATGCTGAAAAATCTTGTGGAGATGTAATTCTTCTGTATAGTGCTCACCGAAGGGGCAAAGGACAGCCTTGTCCTCATCATCCCCTTTGTCACGATGACTTCATCCTCACCGGCGGTCACGTCTCCGGGAGGAAGTATCTCGAACCTTATGAGCTCTTCATCCGTATCTACTCTCTTTACGCAGAGGTGACCGTCATCGTCCCTCGTGGCATATACCAGATCCTGCCACTCCTCGGGGAGCCGGTAATATGTGCCGTTGGCTGTGTCACACACGCCGAACAGCTTCCTTTCGGGCTCCTCTTTCATGAAATTGGTCCATTCCATGAAGCATACGTCACTGCTCCTGGCGAGATCGGTATCTATCACGGTAGGAGTCTCTATGTATCCGTCCCTGTCAACATCTCTTCCCGACAGTGGATAGTCCGCTCTCCATACCTTCTGGACCAGATTGCTCGGCATCAGCTCCACCAGACCGTTTTCGTCCAGTGAGAATGCCTGGGTGTATACCATCCTGTACGTGTCGTAGTAATCTATTATCACTGCTCCGATCGGCGAGAAATCAGTCAGGGTGAATGCGATGTTGGTCACTCTGCTGTTCGGGACAGGTATCTCCCATGAAAGGTCGGCATCTTCCCGTATTGAAGGATCATTCGTTATGATATTCAGCCTCGTGTACTGATTATTGGCGTTTACGCCGGCATATGCTATGTCCGAGACCCCGTCGCCGGTCACGTCCCTGACTATGTATCCCTGGCAGTTGAAGGCTTCGGCGTCGACCCTTCCATCCTCTGACAGTGAATATATCGTGAGTATCTTTTCACCGTAATCCGAGAAGGTATAGCTCACTATTATCTTGCTGTTCCCTCCGTTTTCAAGAGGCTCGAACGCTATGTCATATATCTCGCTTCCCAGTCCCTCGTTATCCCGAAACATCGTCCACTCTTCGCCGTCTGCGGTCAGTACGGCCATCCTGGCGTTTCCTCCCAGACTCGGGCATGAGTACAGTGCCACGGCCTCATTTTTGCCGTCGCCGTTCAGATCGACAAGCTGGACCGGAGAGAGCCTGGTCTCCCGCTTGGGATATCTCAGGAAGATATCACGGTCAAGATGCTCGCTTATTGCCTGCACGATCCGGCTCTCGTTCTTGGAAAGCTTCGGAGACGACAGCAGTTCCATTATGTTGTCGGCGCTGGAAAACCGCGTGCATGATGAAAACACCATGAGCGCAGCCAGCGCAATTGCTAAGGCGATCTTCTTTCTCACTGTCCTCCTCCTTTCCGTGTAACCATTATATTATACCATAACCTTGCTTTTCTTTGATATATCTGCCGTCAATATATTACAGACCGAATGTGTCCAAATATTAAAAGAGAGGGCTTTTCGCCCTCTCTGTGTGATCAGCCCCTCAATATCCTCACGGCAGAAGAAGTTCCGAGCCTGTCCGCTCCGAGCTGTATGAACTTCTCCATATCCTCTCTGGTGCGTATGCCGCCTGCAGCCTTGATCCTGCACTTGCCCCGGCAGTGCTCATTGAACAGCTCGACATCGTGAAACGTCGCCCCGCCTGTCGAGAAGCCCGTGCTGGTCTTGATGAAATCGGCCCCCGCACTGATGACACAGCCGCACAGCCGTATCTTTTCCTCATCGGTCAGAAGGCATGTCTCGATGATGACCTTGAGAATATGGTCGCCGACCGCCTCCTTTACGGCTCTTATCTCGTTCTCCACGTAAGCATAATCGTGATCCTTGGCCTTTGATATGTTTATCACCATATCGACTTCATCGGCGCCTCTTCTAACGGCATCTTTTGCCTCGAAGACCTTGCTCTCTGTAGTCATGGCACCGAGAGGGAAACCTATTACCGTGCAGATGGGTATCCTTCCCTTGAGGATCGACGCCGCATAATCTATGTATCCGGGATTGATGCAAATGGACGCCGTGGAATAGGTCACCGCCTCCTCGCATATCTTTCTGATATCCTCCTCTCGGGCGTCTGCCTTGAGAAGAGTATGGTCAACTCTTGCGAATAATTCTCTGTCTGTCATTTTCTGTCTCCCTTACTGGATCATATTATAATGTCTATCAGACGGGCGGCGTTTATGACCGCCCTCTTAAGGTCTTTGTGTATGTTCTCTTTTGCCTCTTCAAGGCTCTGCGGTCCGAAGGAGGTGGTATACACGGCGCTTACTCCTTTGCTGAACGCGTTTTCCTCGCCCTCGCTGCCTCCCGATATCACCACGACCGGAACGCCGTGTCCCGAGGCTCTGCTCGCGATGCCCATGACCGTTTTACCTGAGAGGGACTGGGCGTCGAAATTGCCCTCGCCCGTTATGATAAGTGCCGTATCCCGGAGCATGTCGTCAAAGCCTATCGTGTCCAGTATGAGGTCTGTCCCTCTTTTGAGAGATCCTCCGAGCAGTGCTCTCACTCCGAAGCCCGAACCACCCGCGGCACCCGCTCCCTCTTCTTTTGAGAGGTCGCTCCCGGTGAGCCGGCGGACCGTTTCGGCAAACTTTACTAGGTTCCGGTCAAGATGTCTTACGCCCCGTGCATCCGCGCCTTTCTGGGGAGCAAATATGTATGCCGCCCCATTTTCTCCGTACAGCGGGTTTGTAACGTCGCACATGGCCGTGATAGAAACATCCTTCAGCAGCCGCAGGGCTGCTGTGCTGTCGATCCGGCACACCCTGTCAAGAGTGTCACCGACAGGAATGAAACTGTTTCCTTCATCGTCAGTGAATACCGTTCCCACGGCCCGGGCCATTCCGCATCCGGCATCATTCGTGCAGCTGCCTCCCAGTCCGAGGAGTATCCTGGACGCACCCGACCTCACCGCATGGGCTATCATCTCACCGACACCATAAGTGGTTGTCTTCCCGGGATCTTCCCTGCCTTTTACCGACGGAAGCGACGCTGCCCGGGCGAGCTCTATGACGGCGATATCGCCCCTTCTGGCATATCGGCAGTCCATGGGCTCCATATATGCATCATGCGCCTTTACGATCACGCTCTCAAAACCCGGGAGCGAAAGGAAGCAATCCACCGTGCCTTCTCCGCCGTCGGCCATAGGGATCGACTCTATATCAAACCTGTCCCCGAAGACCTCCCTGAGCCGCCCCTGCGCTACCGTGCAGAATTCCTTTGCGGAGAGGCTTCCCTTGAAAGAATCCGGCATTATGAGTATCTTCTTCACTTTGTGTCTCCTCATATGTCAATGCATGCCCGTTGTATCTGCCATGCGCACTTCCGGCGTTTCCTTACTTGAATCCATAGATCAGTTTCGGTCATCCAAAACATGGACATCCGTTACTGTGCTGTCTCCATCATAGTAGATAACTATATGCCTATCGCCGCATACGTAAATATCGCCGTAAAAACCTGAAAGGATATCATCGGGTTCTCCCCAGCTGTCATGTATCTCCGTCTCCGTTTTACCGCTCAATAGCTCCGTTGCTTCTTCATTTGTCAGCACAGCGACCTTCTCCTTTGCCGGAAATGATGCCGTACATGAGAAGAGCAGAGCTGTTATCATCGCTAAAATGAGCAGGCCTGTTGCCTTTATTCTCATGACTCAACCTCCGCATATACGTGATCCTCAAGTCAGAGACAGGCAGGAGACCATACTCCTGAATGTCCCGGATTCGTCATATCACGATGCTTTCCATTGTCTTATTATAATCATCATCTATCAGCACTACTATATCGCCTGCTCTGTTAAACATATCCAAATACTGTCTGTTCCGATTCTTAAGATCGGCAATGGTGCAGTCCGCTTTGATCAATCGGGATTCTATCCTGGATTCATTCCGAATTATCTCATCGAAATGACTTTCTATGTACTCATCCGACATTGCAAGGCAGATGAGTCTGATGTTCTCAAGATATCCCGGGGCAAGATCCTTTTTCCATTCTGCAGGGACATAACACCCCTCCACTATCAGATTCTGTTCATTCTCGATCGATGTCTTTATCATCTCCCTGACGATAGGCCACAGATATTCTGTAAGATCATCGTCATCTTCCGGTGTCAGTCCGGTGTTTCCGCTTCGGATCAGGCCCATTTTCAGGTGGTCGATCGACAGGTACGGATAACCGTATTTTTCCAGCAGTCTCTGCGCCAGAAGCGTTTTTCCCGTATGGGATGCACCAGTAATAATAATGACCATTTTTCTCTCCTTGGCGGGGAAAATGCCAATGAATACCGTAATTATTCTTTTACAATAAATGAAGCCGCAAACAATGCAGTCATCACTGTCGCATAGACGGCGTAGCAGGCACGCCACTGCTTTGCTCCGAACTCGTAACTCCCGATATGTATTGCTTGACCCAGGTTGGGTGCAGATAAAGCGCACACGACAAATATGACGGCTATCACAAGCATCGCAAAGCTGATCATCCTGAGTTTCTTTTTCATATACAACACCTGCATGAACTAACCGGTTTCATGTGTCTGCCGTTGCGGTCTTCCGTCTTTCCGCAAAGCTTATCTTCCACTGCCGAAAAACTGTTCTCTCTGCCTATGATTATATACAAAAAAGGAAGCCGCCGCAATGCGGCGCCCCCTCATACTGACATCTGTTTCTACCGTTCAGCTGGCGTAGAACTCGGTTATCGTCTGGTCTGCCTGGATCAGCACCGAGCTCTGGCGGAACTCCTTTATGAGCCTGTCAGCAGCCTTGTGGACCCGGTCTATGTCCGTGTCGCTGAGATAGATGACAATGGTATACTCCTGATACAGCTTTCCGTCGTCTATCCAGCCTCCGCTTGCCGGCTGGATGGTGTAGCCCCGAAATAGTCTATGAGTATGGCCTTTGCTCTCTCGATCGATTCTTCCGGGCTGAACACCGGCTCATTGGTATCCTTGTCATTCGTTCCCAGATACATAACATACTGCGTGTCCAGCCTGGATCACGCCTCCATGGACGGCTTTTCCCCTTTTGACAAGGCCTTCAGCGAAAGCGCAATGGCAGTCAGGCTGAGGGCCGCTGCGATATAAGATATTATGACGGTCATGTCTTCACTCTGATCCCTTATGCCCCCGCAGTGTCCGTCTCATGCCTCTTCTTGTAGACGAACACTGCATTGACGATGACTATGTTGACCACTGCCAGCACTGCCAGCACAGTCCAGGCAAGCCTGTAGGAGCCCATGCTGTCATAAACCCTTGCAATGAGGGGACTGCCTAGGGCACCGCCGAGCGCTGATGCCACCGTGAGCTTTCCGTATATCGAAGCATAGTCTCTCTTGCCGAATATGTCCTGCACCAGGACTGAATAGGCAACTGTTGAGAAGGACAGTCCGAAGCCCACTATTCCCGTCGCAATGTAGAGTATCGGCAGGCTCCGTGCGAAATTGTAAAGGGTGAAGGACAGCGCAAAGGCTCCCAGCGAAATGGTCGCAGACTTCTGTGAACCTATCCTGTCGAAGGCGGCTCCCATAATGAGCTTTCCTGCGGCAAGGCTGGCAGTAACTACGCTGGCTATGCCCGCAGCAAAGGAGTATTCATATCCCAGGTCTGTCACGTATGCGACAGTGTGCTGCATTACGCAGGTGCAGCTGGCGGATACTATCATGTAGACCGGCACCAGCATGTAGAGCATGGGGCTCTTCATGGCCTCGGCCATGGTCATTCCCCTGATCTCCCCGCTGCCGGCATCCGTCTTTGGAAGTCCGCCGTACGGCTCGAGTCCCATGTCCCGCGGCTTTTCCCTTACAAGCAGCACGGTGCACGGGATTATGACTGCGGCCATGAGGACGGCAAGTATCAGGTATGTTTTCCTGAAGCCGTACCGGGTGATCAGCTTTCCTATGAACGGGTTCATTATGATCCCGCCGATTCCGCTTCCCGTGGCGGCAACCGCAATGGCCGTGCCCCTTTTCTCGGTGAACCAGCTGTTGAGCAGCGTGGATACGCCGAGCGAGCCCAGGAATATGCCTCCTATTCCGCAGAAGAAGGCTATCACGTAAAAAACCTGGATGACCGGAGCAACGCTGTAGCAGGCATAGAGCAACGGTACCCGTACGGATGAGGCTATCAGCAGCTTTCTCAGTCCGAATTTCTTTATTATCCTTCCGGCAAAGATCGATACGATCATTCCGGCGCCGGAATAGAATGTCGTTGTCAGGCTGAACGCCTGTCTTGAAATACCGAAGTCCTCACTGACAGGTTTTACGAACAGTCCGACGCAGTTGGACAGTATGCACATTGCAAGGAAGAAGTAGACGAAACCGACGAAGCACATCACCCATCCGTAATGCAGTTTGTTTTTCTTTTCCATTGAATTCTCCATTTATTCTCAAAGCCTTCAGCGTACCGCTTCCAGCTCCTCTCTTATTATCTCAAGTCCTCTTTCCAGCTCTTCCCCGCTCTCGGGACCGCATACCGACAGCCTTATGGCTTCGGATGTGACTTCATGTCCGACGGAGAACCTCTCGGAGGCCCAGACTGACACGCCTCTTTCCTTCAGCCTTTTCTCAAAGTCCAGGCTGCTCACCCCTTCAGGCAGCAGAAGCCACCTGTGCGGATTGATGGGATTCGGCATCAGACCGTGGTCACCCAGGATGCCGTCTGCGATCCTGTTCCTCTCCACAATGCCCGCCATCCTTCTGTTGATCAGCTCATCCATTCCTCCGTCCACAGAGAGCCTGTAGGCAAGTTCCATAAGAAGAGGGGACGGCGTGAGATTGATGCTGTAAAGGGCGTCGGAGACAGCCTTGTTGTACTTTTCTCCCGCGGCCACATACCGCAGTCTCATGGCCGGATTCACGGTCTTCGACAGCGAGAAGATGAAGATCGTATTGTCGGGAGCCAGCCTGTAGATCGTGTTTCCGATATTGGTTATGAAGGAATTGTACATTCCGTCCTCGATCACCGTAAGGTCGTTCTCTATGGAAACTGACGCTACCATCCTCCTGGCTTCCTCCTCCATCACCAGACCCGTGGGGTTGTGGAGAAAGGGCTGAAGATACAGTCCCTTTATCCCGTAGTTCCTGACCGCATACTGTATACCCTCTTCGCTTACGTGTCCGCCCTCCCACTCTATCGGGTACAGCTGGACTCCGAAGGTCTGCGCAGTCATCTTGATGTTGGAATATGTCAGAGGATCGGTACCGATCTTGTCGCCGGGTCTGAACACTCCGGCAAATATCGCAGCCAGTGCATTCTGTCCTCCGTTTGAAAAAAGCACCTTGTCGGGAGATATGTCACAGCCTACCTTCTTCAGCACCTCTGCCGCTCCCTGCTGGTATCTGGGCAGATCCTTGGGCATGTACCGGAAGAATTCGTCTATCCTCTCGTTTTTCCTGAGTTCCCTTATCACCGTATCCATCTCCGATATGTCTATCGGATACGGACCTGTAATGTCCAGAGGGATGTTCTTCGAAGTCCTGTCATTCAGCAGGTCAGTGGCAAGTGCATAGGAAACGAAGGTCCCGCTTCCCACGTTTCCGCTCAGCAGTCCCTTGTCGGAGCAGATCCTGAACGCGCGCTGGACAGTCGAAAGATTGATGTCAAGGAAGTCGGCGAGCTCGCGCTGGGGTGGCAGTCTGGTTCCCGGTCTCAGCTTGCCCGAGACGATGTCTTCCTCCAGCTTTCTTGCAAGAGCCCTGTACTTCGGTTTCTCGTCCTTCGACAGCGTCGGTCTCCAGGACATATAGTAGTTATCAAATGGATTGACAGGCATATATATCCCTCCGTCAAAAACTGCATACAATTATACTCAATTGTATGCATGAGTTCAATACTGCCTGCCGATTTTAACGACAAAAAAGCGGGGGAACCGTTTCCCCCCGCCGATCGTTTTTTTGTCAGATCCTATATGAGTCTTCAAGGTATGTGACCGTGTCGTAGACGTTAGGCGATGCCTCGAAATCCTTCGGACCTTCTGCGCACCGGTATCTGTAGGCACCGTTCTCGTCTTCGAAGATATATGTGACGATATAGTACTCATTCTCTTCGTACTTGTAGAGTCCGTAGATCTGATATGCCTCATAGCCCTTGAGTTCGACCTTTGCTCCCTGGATGTCGTAGATCTCATCATCCTCCATGATGCTCCAGAGGATAGACGCCGTATCTTCAACGGTATACTGTGAAGTGTCGATGTCGAGGACATCCAGCGTGATGGTGCACTCATAGTCAGGAGAATATGCCTGGATCTGGTTTGATCCTTCTGCATCGTCCTCTATTATGATCCAGTCGCTAGGAACGTCTGCATAACCGACAACTGCATTGCCGAATTCCTTAAGGTCCTCGGTCTCAGGCTGCCGGACCTGGTGACCCGTTGTCTCTTCTGCCTGGCTGACAGGCTCTTCTTCTTCGGCCGGCTTGACCGGTTCAGGTGTCTTGCTGCTGCTCGAACATGCGGCGAACGAAACAGCCATGACGCCTGCAAGTATGAGCGCTAATAATTTCTTCATTTGTTTTTCCTGCTTTCCTATTATTATCTTTTGTCGCTATTATCGCATATATTCGATAGCAATCATGCCTTGCCTACCGACCCGAACCGCTCCATCTTTTCCTTGACTGTCGCCTTGATGGCTTCAAATCCCGGTGCGAGCAGCTTTCTCGGATCATAGCCCTTGCCCTTCTTATCCTTGCCTTCTTCGATGTACTCTCTGGTGGCCGCGGCAAATGCCAGCTGGCACTCGGTGTTGACATTGATCTTCGATACGCCGAGAGAAATGGATTTTTTCACCATATCAACAGGGATGCCCGAACCGCCGTGAAGCACGAGAGGTATGTTTCCCGTCGCCTTCTTGATGGCCTCAAGAGTCTCGAAATCCAATCCTTCCCAATCAGGAGGGTAGATGCCGTGGATGTTGCCGATGCCGGCAGCGAGCATGTCGATGCCAAGGTCTGTGATCATCTTGCACTCTTCAGGATCAGCGACTTCGCCTCTTGATGTGACTCCGTCCTCTTCTCCGCCTATTCCTCCGACCTCTGCCTCGATCGAAAGTCCCTTTTCATGTGCGAGCTTTACGAGTTCTCTTGTCTTCTCGACATTCTCCTCTATCGGATAATGGCTTCCGTCAAACATGATCGATGTGAATCCTGCCTCTATGCAGGCCTTGCTCCCCTCATAGGTTCCGTGGTCGAGATGCAAGGCTACCGGAACTGTAATGCCAAGGCTCTCATCCATGGCCTTCACCATTGCCGCAACGGTTTTGAATCCGGTCATGTACTTTCCGGCGCCCTCTGAAACACCGAGCATTACAGGGCTGTTCAGTTCCTGTGCCGTGAGCAGGATGGCTTTTGTCCATTCAAGATTATTGATGTTGAAGGCGCCTACGGCATAGCCTCCGTCTCTTGCCTTCTCAAGCATTTCCTTTGCATTTACAAGCATGATTAAGCTCCTTTCAAATAATGTCCGAAACAGACTTTCTATGAATATATCATATAGGTTTCACTGCCCTTTTTCAAGGTTAAAGCGGGCATATTGGAAAATATATTGCTGGGCTATCCCCTCGTATCCTCTGATGCATTCGGGCAGCCCGTCCCCGAACATCAGCCTTATCCGTCTGTTTATCCACACGTCCTTAGGCAGGCTGTCGTACTTCCTGCAGCTGAAAAGCAGTACGCAGTCGGCCACCTTGGGTCCTACTCCCTTTATCTTCTCAAGATAAGCGGCAGCCGTGTCATGATCCATTTCTTCGATCGCTGCGGGATCTATCTCTCCCGACAGGACCTTGCAGACGGCATCATAAACATACTTCGCCCTGAAGCCCATCCTGAGCTGGAAATAGTCGTCTGCCGTAACATCTTTAAGCTGCTGCGGTGTCGGGAAGGCGTACATACTGCCCTTTTTCTCCCCGTACTTTTCACACAGCGCCTCTATGATCTTTCTGATCCTGGGGATGTTGTTGTTCTGGCTGATGATGAAGGAGATCAGCGTCTCGAAGAAAGGCTGGTCCAGCACTCTGATCCTGCCGGAATACTCTATCGCTTCCTTCATCACCGGATCCTCTGACAGTTTCCGGTTGATCATGCCGTAATCCATGTCAAAAGCAAAATACCTTCCGGCTTCCTCTGCCAGTGTTTCTGGACTGCAGCCGTCAAGAGAGCGTACATGAAGATCCTCTCCTTCCATCCATACCCTGCACGGCATGCTGCCGATGAAGCCCGTGAAGGAGCCGTCCTCATCTTCTCTCCATCTGAAGCACTGACCGCAGTCAAAGGTGACTGAAAGATCAAGCCATGCAATATCCGGGAATACGACCGTATCCCCCTTTATCTCATGCCTCATCGCGTGCGCCTCCTGTCCATCATTTCCTGACACTTATTATATCATCGGAGGCTTTACTTTGCTATGCGCCTCAGATGCAATATTTGACAGGTCAAGAGAAAAAACAACGAAATTTCGCTCTGTTTTTTTGTCATTTGTCACACTTGACCGGAAGGCAGTATAACAGACGGTTTTTGACAGAGTTTTCAACATCTTGTTGAAAACCGGGTGGGTAAATGTGCATAAACAAGCCTGAAAACCTTGCTTTTTCCACAAAAAACGGTGTTATGGATCATTTCGCCGTTTTCGACAAATATACTATTTGTAAAAACCGCTTTACTGTTTGACCTTTTTTTAACGTTCGGATGCCCCTTTCGCAGTTTTGTCAACTGCCGCTTGACATGTACTATTATCTCATCTGCATATCGCGGACAACCGCATTCCAAAGTCCTTCCTGCGCTGTCCCTGAGGATGTCCGGCAACGTACCCAAATGATTATTAAATATATAATTAGTCTTTAAATGGAGGACGTTTTTTGATATACTAATAAGATGAAATAATGTTTAATTCTGAGGGCGATATGAGAGATCAGGACAAGAGAAAAAACACCGCAAAAACTGACAGGCAGCGCACTTCCAGGCCTTCATCAAAGCCTTCATTCAAGTCTTCTACGACCGAAAAGAGGAACAGCCCTCCGGCTAAGGAGGACAGGAATGAGGATCTTGTTTACGGCAAGAATCCGGTAACCGAGCTGCTGAAGAGCGGAATGAGCGTAGACACGGTATACATCAGCGATACTCTCAACCCTTCGATGCAGAATTACTACACCGCTCTGGGCAAGGAGGCGGGAGCTGTTGTCAAAAGGGTCAACCCGAACAAGCTCAACGCGATGTGCGGCACCGAGAACCACCAGGGTATAGCAGCAAATGCATCCGGTGTGGAGTATGCCGACATCTCTCGGATACTTGAAGGTGCCAGAAGCAAGGGCGAGGACCCTTTCATCGTCATATGCGACGGTATCGAGGATCCTCACAATCTGGGCGCGATCATACGTTCAGCCTTTCTCTTCGGAGCCCATGGAGTAGTCATTCCGAAGCGCGGCGGGGTACGGGTAACCTCCACGGTCCACAAATCCAGCGCCGGAGCCGCGGTACATCTGCCCATTGCGAGAGTGTCGAACATATCGCAGACCGTCAGAGACCTCAAGAAAGAGAACATATTCGTTTATGCCGCAGACATGAAGGACACACCTCTTTACAAGGATGACCTTACCGGTCCTATCGCGATAGTCATAGGAAATGAAGGCAAGGGTGTAAGCCCTCTGGTAAAGAGCCTGTGCGACGGGGTCGTATCCATACCCATGAAGGGTGCCGAAAGCGGAGTCGATTCCTTCAATGCAAGTGTTGCTGCAGGCATAATAATGTATGAGATATCCAGACAGAGAGTATAGATACTTAAAGAGAAAGGAGAAAGAAGATGCCACGGGACGTAGATAAGATCCTGGAAGAGCTGAGACGGAAAAGACAGGGCTCTGCTCCGGCAACGCCGGCTAGCACTGTCAAGGCCGTGTCCGAAGTACGGGAAAAAGCTCCATCCATAGATGTTGACGCATTGCTGTCCTCACTATCCTCTTCTTCCAAGAGCACCCCGGCCGAGACCTCCCGGAAAGCAGAGCCGACCCCGGCTTCTGCAGAAGAGACCGAACGGCCGCGGAAAGCTCCAAAGACCGCTGATGTTTCTTCCCCTGAAGAGGAAGCTCAGGCAAAGAAGGTCTTCGAGGCTCGGGAGCCCGGTGAAGCAAGGGAGCCGGAAGGTATCACCGGCAAGAGGAGTGAAGACTATATCGATGATGAATTCAAGAGATTCTTCACCCAGAGCGTCATAATCACTAAATCTCCGGAAGAGACTAATGTAGACATCAAGAAAAAGAGGAGAGGCCTGTTCAGAAAGAAGTACGTCACTGATTCCCTCTCTCTTAACATAAACATGATCCAAGAGGGATCCAAGGCCGAAAAGCCAGTAGAACGTCCTCGGCCATCCAGGATCAACAGCTCCTCTGCCAGGACGGTCTCCACCTCAGAGATGATAGCACAGAACGTCCGGGCAATCGCCGGAAGCGAAGCCTCGTCCGTAAATACTGACATCAGGCATGCGGCTGATAAGGAGGCGGGCGAGCCTACTGTAAAGATCGCAAGAAAGGCTACAGAGACCTCGACCAGAAAAGAGGCTGACACTGTCAGACTGCCTTCAAAGCAGTCCGAACCCGAGCCGATCGTCATCCCAAGCCAGAAACGGACAAGAAGGAGCATCGACGTAGACAGGCTCCTCAGCAATACCGACGACTTTGATGACATGCTCCGGGGCATCCTGGCCTCAAGAAGGGGCGAGACAGTGCCTCCGCGGACCTACGAGCCGGATGTCCGGCCAGTGATCGAAAGCACTTCCCATGCTCCGCAGGTCGACGAAGATGTAAGGCAGGAGCAGCATGACAGACTCGCCGCCTTCTTTGTTCCATCCAATGATGATGCCGATGAAGTCGAAAATGAGGCTGAAAAGGACACCGTCCCTGAAGCGGTCCCGGAGCCGGAACCATACGAACAGCCTGCTCAGATCGCTCCGGCGAACAGCATCATAGACAATATATATGCAGCCGTCCTGAAGGACCGGGAAAACACTTCCGAAAACAGGCTGCCTGACGAGACCGCATACATACGGGAGCTTGATGACGGACAGACTTACGAGGAGCAGGAAAGAACCGCAGCCATTCCGGCAGATGCTGCTCCTTCCGAGCAGCAGAGGCTGGCGGACACGATGGAGATCTCATCGATGGCCGCCGACGAAGAGTATGACGAGTACATGACCAACAGCGAGTTTCTCGACAGGCATGACAGTGAGAGCGTCGATATCTTCGATGAACTCGTGGATTTCAAGAAGACTCTCAGTATGAGGATGATCATCAGCCTTATATGCGGTGCTGTCCTGACGTATATGAACCTTGCGGTCTCAGCCGGTGCTCCGGTCCCGGGCTTCATGCAGCCTTACTCCAAGCCATTCATGTTTTACCTGGCAGGCACCTTGATATATGCACTGGCGTTCGTGGTCTTCTTCCCGACCATCGTCTCGGGCTTCAGGAGCCTAGGTAACGTTCCTGCACAGGACAGCCTTATCAGCCTCGGCGGCATACTGTGCCTGCTGCAGCTTGCTCTCCTGACGGCTTTTTCGCGGAAGGTAACACCTGAAGATTACACGATATTCGCCGCCTTTGCGTGCTTTATATTTGCATTCAACGCGCTTGGCAAGAGCGTGGCAACCAATACGATAATCAAGAACCTGACGCTTACAAACGTGCCTGACGGGATCAACGCCGGCTTCATAATCGATGACGGCGAGACCGTAAAGACGCTTGCCAGGACTCTTGATGAAAAGGTGCCGAAGATCCTTACCACAAGGAAGACGGCTTCCATCTCCAACGTGGTCAAATCCGGTTTCTCGCTGCATGCCAGTGACTATACCGCAAGAGGTCTGGCCTTTGTGAATTACGCAGTCAGCGCCATATGCATCGTGCTTGGTTTCATAGGCACCAAGAGCCCGCTGGGTGCAATAAGCGCAGGCGCTGCCGCCAGCTGTGTCATGACTCCTCTGTCGCACACGCTCATAAACAGCCTGCCGAGTGCACTCATGCAGAAGAATCTGGAAAAGCAGGGAGCTCTGGTAAACGGCTGGCAAGGCATCGAACAGCTGGCAAGGACGACTCACGTCAACTTCAATGCAAGACACCTGTTCCCTGACGGAACTGTCATCCTTCACGGCATAAAGACCTTTGAAAAGGAAAGGATTGATCTGGCCATCATCTATGCAGCCAGTGTCCTGATCGAAAAATGCGATGTGCTCAAGCCGATATTCATGAACGTCATAGACGGAAGGACGGATATCCTTTATCCTGTTGAGAGCTGTGAATACTTCGAGAAGCAGGGCTATGTTGCCTGGGTAGAGAATGCGAGAGTCATTCTCGGAAACAGGGCTCTCATGGAGAAATACGATGTCAGCATGCCTTCTGAGACCATCGAATCCCGTTACGTGCGGGAAGGCAGGAAACCGATATATCTTGCCGTAGGAGGAAGGCTTTTCGGAATGTTCGTCGTCAGCTACTCTGCCGATGAGAGCGTGAAGTCAAGCCTGCATCACCTGCTCGACAAAGGTGTCAGCATCATACTCTCGACCAGCGACTTCAACATAGATTCCGCAATGGTGGAAAAGCTGTATGACGTGCCTAAGGATTGCATCAGCGTCGTCAACCGGAAGGAGGCCGCTATGCTTTCGGAGTTTACTTCATACACTCCTCAGACGGAAGCCTGCATGGCTCATCTGGACAGCCTGCATTCTCTCGTGGCCGGTTTCTTCGGAGCGGAGAGTGCAAGGAGCGCCGAGAAAGCATGCTCAATGATCGAGATATTCGCAGTGGTCGCTGCAGCAGTGTTCTCACTCGTGTTTACATATTCTTTCACAATAAGCAACCTTCCTATCACTTCTCTCCTTCTCATAGGAGTGGCGATAGCGGGTGTCACTATGGTGGCGGCATTCTTCAAAAGGTACACTGTCTGAGTCGGTCGTCAGATAAAGCACAACTAAAAACTGCAGAGCGGATGCTCTGCAGTTTTTATGTATGATCTTTTCAGCAGGTCTTACTGTGCGTTGATATATCTGATGATCTGCGAGGCGTTGGCATATCTATCATAGGTGCCGTTCTCGCCGAGCACGACGAGGGTAGGTGCCTGCATCACTCCGTATGCATCACAGAGATCTCCGTTTTCGTCAGCATCAACAAGGGTGTAGCCCATGTTCTTCCTTGCCAGCATATCCTTGACGATCTTGCAGTTAGGACATGTCTTCGTGGTGAACAGGATCTTTCCTTCATCTGCTGCCGCCCGGATCTTTTCCACTGCCTCAAGTTTCATTTGAGCTCCTGTCTGGATCTCATTGTTTTCCCTGGCGTTGACAGAGCCCATCCTCTCTACGTTCTTTCCAAGGCTTCCGAAGCTATAGGTCCTGCGGTCCTTGTACTCCTGAGCTTTGCCCTTGTTCCAGTTCTGTACAGGCCTGTAGTAGCCGGTGATACGGCTGTAGACCTCTGTAGGCTTTCCGCAATAAGGACATGTGTCGACTTCACCTGTGAGATATCCGTGCTCAGCACACACTGAGTATGTAGGTGAAAGCGTGTAGTAAGGCAGCTTGTAGTTGTCCGCTATCTTCTTTACAAGGCTTGCGGCTGACTTCCAGCTCGGCAGTCTCTCGCCAAGGAATGCGTGGAAGACCGTTCCTGATGTGTACAGTGTCTGAAGCTCATCCTGAATGTCAAGAGCTGAGAAGATGTCATCCGTGTAGCCGACAGGCAGGTGTGAGGAGTTGGTGTAGTATGGATCACCGGACTCGTTTGCTGTGATGATGTCAGGATACTTTGCCTTGTCTATCTTTGCGAGCCTGTAGGACGTGCTCTCCGCAGGGGTGGCCTCGAGATTGTAAAGGTCTCCGTAAAGCTCCTGATAATCTGAAAGCTTCTCCCTCATGAAGTTGAGGACTTCCTTTGTGAATTCCTGAGTCTCAGGATGCGTCATGTCCTTGCCGATCCATCTGGCGTTCAGACCGGCTTCGTTCATGCCGACCAGACCGATGGTCGAGAAGTGGTTCTCAAAGGTGCCAAGATATCTCTTCGTGTAAGGATACAGGCCGTTGTTGAGGAGCTTTGTGATGACTTCCCTCTTGACCTTAAGGCTTCTTGCTGAGAGATCCATGATCCTGGTTAATCTCTTGTAGAAGTCTTCCTTGTCCCGGGCAAGATATGCGATCCTAGGCATGTTTATGGTAACGACGCCCACTGAACCCGTGGATTCACCTGATCCGAAGAAGCCGCCTGACTTCTTCCTCAGTTCACGAAGGTCGAGTCTGAGTCTGCAGCACATGCTTCTTACATCGCTTGGCTCCATGTCGCTGTTGACATAGTTTGAGAAGTAAGGTGTGCCGTACTTTGCTGTCATCTCAAAGAGGAGCTTGTTGTTCTCTGTCTCGGACCAGTCAAAGTCACGCGTGATCGAATATGTAGGGATAGGATACTGGAAGCCTCTGCCGTTGGCATCACCTTCGATCATGATCTCAATGAATGCCTTGTTGATCATGTCCATCTCAGGCTTGCAGTCCTTGTACTTGAAATCCATCTCCTTGCCGCCGATTATGCAAGGCAATTCGGCAAGGTCATCCGGAACTGTCCAGTCCAGCGTGACATTGGTGAACGGAGCCTGCGTGCCCCATCTTGACGGCGTGTTGACACCGTATACGAAGCTCTGGATGCACTGCTTGACCTCGCCGTAGTCAAGGTTGTCGATCTTTACGAACGGAGCAAGATATGTGTCAAAGCTTGAGAAAGCCTGTGCGCCGGCCCACTCGTTCTGCATGATGCCAAGGAAGTTTACCATCTGGTTGCAGAGGGTGGACAGATGCTTTGCAGGAGATGATGTGATCTTGCCAGGCACACCGCCGAGACCTTCCTGAATGAGCTGTTTGAGTGACCAGCCTGCACAGTAGCCTGTGAGCATACTGAGATCATGGATATGGATATCGCCGTTTCTGTGAAGGTTGGCGATCTCCTGATCATAGATCTCACTGAGCCAGTAGTTGGCTGTGATCGCGCCGGAGTTTGAAAGGATGAGTCCGCCGACTGAATATGTGACGGTGGAGTTTTCCTTTACGCGCCAGTCGATGGCGTCCACATAGCTGTTGACCAGTTCCTTGTAGTCCAGCATGGTGGCGTTCATGTTTCTGATCTTCTCACGCTGCTTGCGGTAGAGGATGTAGTTCTTTGCCACATCATCATAACCAGCCTGGATGAGAACAGCTTCAGCGCTGTCCTGTATATCCTCAACGCCTATCTTTCCGTCCTTGATCTTCGGCTCAAAATTACTGGTGACCTTAAGCCGGAGCATATCTATTACTGAAGGGTGAAAATTCCTTCCCGTTGACTCAAACGCTTTTGTGAGAGCTGCCGATATCTTCGCTATGTTGAACTCGACGACCTCTCCGTCTCTCTTAACTACACTGTACATCTTTTCCTCCTAGACCCCTCGCAGTTCCCGAGTGGGTATCACTTTCCTTACTTCTTCCAGCATCCGCTTCATTTCCCGCCGACTGTATCCGGTATGACCCTCTTCGATGCACATTCCGCTGTCGACGAACTGCTGCAGATAATAGTTCTTTGTTCCTTTTATGAGATTTGCGGCTTCGACAAGATCCTGCGTCGTATGGAATTCCCTGACCACGGTGGTCCTAAACTCATATTCAATGCCGCTGTTCCTGAGTATGTCTATGGACCTGTGGATTATCTCCATTACGGTTTCGTTGTTGGACAAGCCAGCCGTCAATGCATACTTCTCCGGGCAGTTCTTGATATCCATGGCCACATAATCCGCAAGTCCCTCTTTAATGACTTCCGCCAGCCTGTTCGGCATCAGCCCGTTAGTATCAAGCTTGATAGGATATCCCAGTTCTTTGATCTTTCGAAGAAACGCTACCAGGCCCGGTTGCATCAGCGGCTCACCTCCGGTTATGGCGACTCCTTCCAGGATGCCCTGCCTCTTTTGAAGATATGCCAGTATCTCCTCAGGGTCTGTTTTGACCATATCCTCCGGAACGAACACAAGATCTCTGTTGTGGCAGAACGGACATTTCATGTTGCATCCGGCAGTAAAGATGGTGCATGCCACCTTGCCCGGGTAGTCAAGAAGCGTAAGCTTCTGGAACCCGCCGATACTCATCGTATCGGTATTCAGTATGATGTTTTCAGACAAATGCCGTTCCTCCTTTCCGGGGTGCATTACAGACAGCCTGGTCCCATCTGTCTGATGAGAATCGGCTGACCCCGCAGAATAAAAAATGTTGCAAATGCAACAATCACGATTCGTTACTTATATTGTACCAATACCCGCTCCCAAAGTCAACGAGAAAAGCATAAAATGACTTTGTTATTTTAATGGAACATTCAAACGGAGACGGCCTTCCCGGGTGTTGTCCCAATTTGACATAACATGCCTACGTGTGTAGAATTATCACTGCATACAGCGCAGGATGACTTGCAGAAATGCAGCTGAGATAAGGAAACAATTACGGTATCAGAAAGCTATGGAAGCAGAAAAGAAGACTCTCAACAAACGGAACACGGCCGCCAGGGCGGTCGCCTTTCTGCTGCCCGCCGCAGTCATGCTGCTTATCTTTTCGATATATGGGATCAGATATCACACTAACGATGACGCGACACTGGCCAATATCGCCGCCGGGGCTTACGGCGACGTGTACCATATGGTATATGTAAACATGCTGTTCTCGGTGCTGCTAAGGCCTCTGTATGCGCTGGGTGCAGCTAACTGGTACGTCATAGTGCAGATAGCCCTCACGGCTCTGTCAATGGGAGCAATAGGCGTTACACTCGTCAAAAGGTCCGGCTCTGTTTCAGGCATCCTTCAGACACTTTGCATCGTCATTCCTTTCGCCGTTCCGACCTTTTACATGTTCCAGTATACAAAGAATGCCGCTGTCATATCGGCCGGAGGCCTTTTTCTCATCGCGCGGGAACTCGGATCCTTCTCCTTTGGGACGGTCCTCGGTATCGCGCTGGCCCTTCTCGGAAGCCTCATACGATTTGAATCCTTTGCAATGGCCGGAGCCATGTTTGCGGTCCCTCTGCTGTTTGTATTCTTCCGACTGGAAAAGGGAAAGAAAAAGAATGCCGTCATCACCATGACCATCTTTCTTGCCGCCGTCTTCATCCGGAAAGGAGCAGATATCGCCTATTACAACGCCGATGAAGGCTGGAAGGAATACAGGCGGTACAACCGGGCAAGGATGATGTTCAGTGACCACAAGGTATATCTGGTGGACAGAGAAAACGTCTTTGCAGACAAAGGCGTCTCCGATACGGATTTCAGGATGCTCCTCCTGTGGGACTTCTTTGATGAAGAGCGCTTTTCACGGGATTATCTCAATGAGCTCTCCGACAGCATCGAATACCCGCCGGTCAGCGATTCAATAAAGGCTCTGCCCGGAAGACTCTTCGAGACCGCTATGGCAAGCTCATACGGAAAAGCCATGGCCTTCATACTGCTTTGCATTGTTCTTCTCTCATTGGCCGGAGGGCATGGAAGACTGCCTGTGCTTGCAGTTCAACTGGCGGTGTTCCTCACCGCAGTCACTTACCTTACTTGGAGCCAGAGGATGCCGTCCTATGTCGATCTCGGACTGTTCTTCAGCCTCATCGTCGGAAGCATGTCAATATCATTTTCCGACGGCGGTCTCAAGGCGGAAGCGCCCGTGTCCGCATTTCTGTTGCTGGCCTGCCTATTGGTCACTCTCCCGACTTTGAAGGGTCTTAAGGAAGACAGCCGGTATTACAAAGACTGGGCCACATGGGAGCAGGCCTACATCGAGGATATGTCACGGCACAAGGAAAACCTGTATCTGCTGGCCACCGAATCGATAAACGTGGCTGCCGGACTTGACGTGTGGCATCCCAGGACTGACGGCTTTTACTCAAACATCGTAGCGTACGGAGGATGGCTGTCAAACGCGCCTCACAGGAAGCGGGCGTTGCGGGCGTACGGATTGGAAAGACCGATAGTCGACGGGGTCGACAGGGACAATGTCTTCTACGATTACCATAACATACAGGGAGCAACGGCATACGCCAGCCAGGAGCTTGGCGAAGAGATCACTTCAGTCTCAGTCGGTGAGAATGCATTCGTGCCGTACCAGCTGAAGAGCGTACCTGAACAATGAGCTGAATATATAAATGCCGCCCCTTCCGGGGCGGCATCATTGATTCAATATATCACTCGGCCGCGCTGAATATATCCAGATTTCTTACGGTATTATCAGTTATCCTGTCGTTCACCGCATAGGCCTGCTTTTCCAGATCATCATCACCGCGGGAAGTCAGTCCCTGGCTCCTCATTTCTTCGCAGATCAGCCGTGCGAGCGTCTCAACTGTCTGTGTCTTTCTTATTTTGCCCTCGTCTGAATTTTCCCCTGTGAGCAGGAATTCAAACAGCTCGCCGGCAATGGAGAGCCTGGGAAGTTCTCTGAGCGCTCTGAGCGACCATTTATAATACGGCATATATCTCCTGTTCAGGATGAATATACAGCGCATGGCAGCTTCACAGAATCTGGAGAGTGCCAGCCGTGCAGCTCCTTCTTCCCCTCTTCTGAGGCATCTGGGGTAATTGTACTGTCCGGTCTGTCCTGCTGTGATGAGACTTCCTGCCAGTCTTTTGAGCATAACGTCCCTTGGCATCGAAACGAGTCTGTCCCTTATATCCGTCACAAGACCGCTGTCATCTCTGAATATCTCTCCGTTCGTTGCCTCCCGAAGGGCCCGGTCCGTAATGGAGAGCCACTCCTGGTCAGACAGCATGCCATCGGGAGAGCCTGTGAGGTCCATGAAGAAATCATCCGCCCTGAATACGCCATGCCTTTTACCCCCGACCGGTTCCATCACGGGTCTTGTATAGCCCTCAAACTCCTTTGGGAGCTTGGAATACGCCCTCTCCAGCAGGAAAAAAGTCTTTTCATCCACCTTGTCCTCTCCGGGAACAAGGATGCAGAAGCCCGGCTCAAAGTCATGGTCCTGTGATATCTCATCATCGAAGCCGTAGCACTCGCTTCCTCGGCCAAACAGCCCTGCGGCAAGCATTCCCTCCAGCTGAGGGAAAGAGTCACGGATCATGGCTCTGCCGTACTCTTCATAATATTTCCTGGACAGTTCAAGCCCTTTCATCTATCTCTTCGATCCTTTCAGCCAGCTCGTCTGCATAGTCGCTCCAGCCAAGCGCTCTGTAGATGCCAAGACACTTGTCGGCCATGAATGAGTAATATCCGTCTCTGGGTACGTCACTGCCGTCAAGGAACTTTCTGGCGGTATCCAGATAGAAGTCAATCTCCTCCCTGGTCATTCCTTCCCTGCCCCTCTGAGCGATCTGCCTGTCGAGCATATTCAGGTATGTCACCGCGCTTTCCAGCTCACTTGAAGGGCATTCAGCAAGCAGCTCGGCCGCCTGCATGAACAGTACGTCTGACTCATCAAAGCGACCCATATCCACAAGAGCCGTTGCCATGTTGTTATACAGGCCCGCGAGCTTGAACTCGTTTCCCCGCATGTTCGCCTCATATATATCCCTGGCCTTTTCGAACCGTCCGATGCCCTTTTCCGGTTCTCCGAAGGCCGTATATACCGTAGCTGCATTTGTGTAGAAAGTGGCACCGCTGACGGAATCTGTGTAGCCGAGCTCGCCGAGCATTGCCTTCCCATCCTCTACGGCCTTGTACGCCTTGTCCTTCAAGCCTCTCTTCCTGTAGAATCCCATCTGCTCATTGTGGACCATGAAGATGCCCTGATCGTCTCCCAGTGTCCTTGCCTCATTGAGCCAGTAGTCCAGCATCCTTTCAGCGCCCCGGTAATCCTTCTCAGCCATCAGCTCGTCGAGTCTCTGCGAGACTCTCTGCTGCGGTATCCTCTTTTTCTTCTGCT
>JAEEGL014561692.1_pt1 | contig 50417 bp, 42 predicted proteins | sample 9134231 | NCBI WGS metagenome assembly JAEEGL01 (sample SAMN16246548, study PRJNA631951) | gut metagenome | biome: gut microbiome; feature: rumen; material: fiber-attached | host: Bos | place: Iran: Karaj | collected 2018-10 | reverse complement strand
TTGGCCGGACTTAAGGTATATATATATGCCGGAGATTCTTATGCACATAATCTCGGAAGCCTTGTTCACGATCTCGGGGTGGAGATAGTTGGTATGACGACTCTTCATCATGATATGAAGATAGACGGCGAAGATGCACAGCACAGTACACTTCAGGAGATGATAGATGTTGCGGGCGATATAGAAGAGTTTACGGTATGTAATAAACAGCCCTATGAAGTCATAAAGCATCTTAAGAAAGTAAAGCCCGACTTCATGATAGTCAGGCATATGAATATGACGATCCTTGCAGCCAAGCTCGGTATACCGAGTATCTTCGAAGGAGAGATAAATGTAAGTGCGGGTTATGACGGCCTGTTGCTTACGGGCAGAAGGATAAAGGATCTTATAAAGGCTAAAAAGATACTTGCCACACTGGCGGAATACAATGAGTTCCCATACACTGACTGGTGGCTTGATCAGGAGGAAAATTATATATGAGTACGATCATACAGGAAGCCAAGTTCACATGTGCCCTGGGTGCTCAGCAGTCGGTACTGGGGATTCCGGGAGCGGTCCCGGTGATACATGCAGGTCCGGGCTGCTCACAGAGACAGTTTTCTTATCTGTCAGTAGGTTCGGGATACCAGGGAGAAGGATATACCGGCGGAGGTCAGATACCCTGTACGAATTCCTCGCAGTCTGAGGTGGTATTCGGAGGAGAGAAGAAGCTGGCCAAGTTGTTGGATGCGACATATAAGGTGATGAAGGGTGATCTCTATGTAGTACTGTCTGGATGTACCGCGGGGATCGTAGGCGATGATGTAAAGCAGGTCACATACGATCACTCGACAAAAGAGCATCCCACGGTAGGTGTGGATACTTCAGGCTTTCGAGGCAATAACTATAAGGGACACAATATAGTCATAGAAGGGATAATAGACCAGCTTTTGGAAGAAGCGCAGCCCAATGTCCGCAAGGGACTTGTCAATGTCTTCTCGGTAGTGCCCTTTCAGGATCCGTACTGGAGAGGTGATCTTGAAGAGATCAAGAGGATACTTGAAGGCTTGGGACTTGAGGTAAACATTCTCTTCGGATACGGAAGCAAGGGAGTATCGGAATGGTATGATATCCCGAATGCAGAACTTAACATAGTACTCTCACCCTGGGTGGGCCTGGGTGCAGCCAAGCTCTGCGAAAGAAGATTCGGTACACCTTACCTTCATTATCCCGTTCTTCCGGTAGGTCTTAAGGATACATCGGCATTTTTACGCAAGGTGGCCGAGACTCTGTCTCTTGACAGGGAAAAGACCGAAGACTTCATAAAGTCGGAAGAGAGAAGATATAAGCAGTATTTTGTATCGATGGGAGATGTGCTGTCGGATTACGCTCCATACCTTCCTTATGATCTCTATCTTATAGACGACAGTGCTTACGGCCTAGGAACTGCAAGGTTCTGTACCAATGAGTTAGGCATGATCCCACAGGCATTCTTCGATATAGATGTACCGCCTGCAACTGCAAAAGAGCTGATACAGGCTTCTTTGGAAGAGATTGATGAAGCATGGAAAGATAAGCTCATAGATGAGCCCGACAATGCGATCATCAGAAAAGCCGTTGAGCAGAGGATAGCGATAAGACAGACCAAATCACTTATCTTCGGCAGCAGCTGGGATAAGGATCTGGCGGAACGCACAGATAATATCCTTATCTTCCACAGTGCACCGATCACCGACAATGTGATCCTTAATAAGACATACGTCGGCTATAACGGCGGACTTAATCTGATGCAGGATATCTATTCCGGAGTGTTTAACAGGAAAAAGGTAAGCAATCTTACTCATGGAGAAACAGAACGTGAAAGAAACACATACGGAACCGCTAAGACTGGCGGTAGCAACTGAAGACGGGGTCACAAGTGACGTAAGATTTAAGGATCTGCACATCGTCAATATCTATGAATATGATCCGGAAAAAGAGGAGTTCATATTCATGGAGCAGAGGACCGTGGACAATAAGAAATTTCAAGATAGTGACACAAGTGTCACAAACAGCAGCGGATGCGGAAACGGCACCGGAAAGGGATGCCATGATGAATCATATATAAAGGATATCATCAAAGTGATAGGAGACTGCGAATATCTGTTGCTTGGTAAGATAGGCCCAAGAGCTTCCCGTACTTTGTTACGTGAAGGAATATCAGTACTAGAAAAAGGAGGAAAAGTAAATGAAAGTCTGTTGCAGCTGTCATCATACGTAACCAAAAGGAATAGGGCAATGACTAAGATCAACACAGACTGAGCATTGACCCGTGTTAGATGACAAGGAGGAGTAGCATATCGGATGTGATATGCGAAAAGAAGATTATGAAAAACTCATTATTGATTAAGAAGACATTAGGTGTTGTAGCAGGTACTGTACTTGCATTAGGACTTACAGCATGCGGAAAAGATGCAACTGCGACAACTGCACCGGCAACATCGGCAGATAACAGTGCAACCGAGTCGACAGATGCGACATCGGCAGATACTGCTGTTGAGAGTGAAGCTACTGATGAGTCAAGTGAAGCCAGAACAATTAAGATCGTGGGAAAATCAAGTGAATACCCCCTGGAATTCATTGATGACAGCGGTCAGTGGGACGGATATGAAATAGAAGTATTGAGACTCATCGATGAAGCCCTTCCTCAATACGATTTTGAGTATGTAGAGGGTAACGATCAGACTTCTAACTACACAGGTGTGTCGACAGGCAAGTATCAGGTGGTACTCAGCAACGCTTTCTATACAGATGAAAGGGCACAGAATTATAACCTTCCGGCCAATCAGTCGGGTGCATCACCTCTCGGACTCATCCAGCGCACTGAGAATGCGGATATCACATCGCTTGATCAGGCAGCGGATGCAGGACAGATATTCACACCTTCACTTGCAGGTGACGGCCTGACATATCAGCTTGAGGAGTATAACAGACAGCACACTGATAAGCAGCTTCAGTTTGAGTATTCCGATCCCAACAGCCTCTGGACTGATGCCATAGCATTTGTGGCAGAAGGAAGATACGATACGGCGATCTTCCCCGCTACATATTATGAGCAGTTGGTTACAGCAGAGGACGGCAGCTATCATCAGTACGCCGATAAGCTGAGCTTTAAGGCGACCATTCCCTGCCCGACGTATTTCGTCATAGCCAAGGAAGAGACTGAACTTTCTGATGCTGTGAGTGAGCAACTTGGTATCCTTAAGGATTCAGGCAAGCTTGAAGAGATCGCGATCAAGTGGTACGGATTCAATCCGTTCGATCTGGATGATGAACTTGCAAAGTAAGATTGTTACGAACCGGTGATACGGAGAAACAATAAAGCACAGGGGATTTTCATATTGCTGATGTGAAGATCCCCTTATGTATAAAGAACAGCATAATAACAAAGAAACTAAGTAACACAGTGGATCAATATGCAAAAAATAAGTATTGAGAAGATAATATTTTATTTCACCAAGTCGGTTCCGGCACTTGGCGTGACCTTCGCTTACGTGATCATATCGATGATCTTCGGTACTCTCATAGGGGCACTCATATACAGGATGAAGACATCGAAGTACAGGATATTTAGGATCATAGCGAGTCTGTATGTGACGATAGTCAGATGTACTCCGTCGCTTGTCATGCTCTTTTTGGTATTCTACGGTCTGCCTCTTTTGGCCGGAGGTGAGCTTGGAGAGTGGCTGGAAGAACTGCCGGTTTTGGCTTTTGTATGTATTACCTTCTCCATATTTATCGGAGCTTCATCTTCCGAAGTGATAAGAGCGGCACTTGAAGCTGTTGCCAAAGGACAGAAAGAAGCCGGGCTCTCTGTCGGGATGAGTTCGTTGCAGACATTTGTGCATGTACTTTTACCTCAGATGTTACGTAATGCCACACCTAATATAGGCAATACGGTGATCCTTTTGATAAAAGAAGGAGCACTTGCTTATACTATCGGCCTTCGTGATGTACTCGGTCAGGCATATTACTTAAGCGGAAGAGAGATGAATGCCTATGCGGTCAGCATGTATATTGCACTCACACTCATATATTGGCCGCTTACGATCATACTTGAGAGACTGTTTGCGAGTCTGGAGCACGCTCTTACACCATGGGAGCGTAAGAACAGGCATAAAGAGATAACGGTTGGTCCGGCAGTCGGGGAGTGTAATATATGAAGATAGATTATGAGTTTATTAAAGAAGCATTGCCGGACATAGCCGGATACATACCGGTCACACTCAATCTTGTATTGGTGTCACTGCTCATATCATTCCCGGTAGGAGTGCTGTTTGCATGGATAAACTATAAAAAAGTGAGAGTACTGAGCCCTGTTGTCAAGGAATATATGTCCCTTATAAGGGGAACGCCGGTAGTCCTGCAGATCTACATCATATATAACATCACTCCCTATATACTTGCGTCGATATTTGAAAAAATGGGAAGCGATGTAAATGTATATAGATTAAATACGATATGGTACGCATATTTTGCCCTGTCTCTTTCAACTACCGTGACCATTGCCGAGGCGATGAGAGCAGGACTGGAGACTGTCAATAAAGGACAGTTCGAAGCCGGCCTGTCGATAGGCTTAAGCGCCCCGCAGACTCTGTGGCACATTGTTTTCCCGCAGGCACTTACGGCGGCGATGCCGGTACTGGGTAATGTTGCAGTTGAGCTGACCAAGGCCACGTCGCTTGCATTTATCATGGCGGTAACGGAGATCACGGGAAGAGCGAAGGTGTTGGGAGGAGGAGTACTGAGGTATTTCGAAGCGTATATCTGCGTGTTTATCCTGTACATAGTGATCATTGCGATAATGGAGCAGTTGTTTAAACTGGTTGAGAAGAGGATATCGATATACAGGGTAGGAAGACACGGGTCTGTAAGGATATAAGCGAATGGAGACAAGTATGTTAAGTGTAAGAGACGTACATAAGAGTTTTGGTGATAATCATGTGCTCAAGGGAGTCAGCTTTGATGTTGGAGAGGGCGATGTGGTCGCAGTGCTCGGAGCCAGCGGATCGGGCAAGACGACTTTGTTAAGATGCCTTGAGTTTTTTGAGCATGCGGATGAAGGCGAGATGGAACTTGACGGTATGAGCGTAGATCTGACCACTCATTCTGCAAAGATCACCAGGCAGATAAGGCAGAAGACGGCCTTTGTATTCCAGAACTATAATCTTTTTAACAACAAGACGGCACTTGAGAATGTGATGCTCGGACTTACTGTTGCCAGAAAGACCGATAAGGAAAAAGCAAGAGAGATTGCAACTGCTGCGCTTGCCAAAGTCGGACTGGCAGAAAGGCTTGATTATTATCCCTGTGAGCTTTCCGGCGGTCAGCAGCAGAGAGTGGGTATAGCAAGGGCGCTTGCGGTCAATCCCAAGATCATATTTTTCGATGAGCCGACTTCGGCACTCGATCCTGAACTTGTGGGAGAAGTGCTAGATACCATAAAGCAGCTGGCAAAAGAAGGTACTACGATGGTGGTAGTCACGCATGAGATGAGTTTTGCCAGAGATGTTGCCACCAAAGTTATATATATGGACGGTGGCGTGATATTGGAGCAGGGTAAGCCGGATAAGATATTCACGCAGCCCGAGAATGAACGTACGAGAAAATTTTTGGCAAGATATCTTCAGGACTTCGACTACAATATCTGATATCGCATGATGTACGGATGAGACAGGACAGGCACAGTACGGCGGGACGGGATTATGGATCATAAGAAGATCACACGGCTTATAAAAACAGATATGCGACAGGCTCTCGGATGCACAGAGCCCGGGATCATAGCTCTGGCCTGCGCCAAGGCTGCTCATATAGCAGGCGGGGGTGTGGAGCGGATAGATGTCAAAGTCAATTCCGGTATATATAAGAATGCCTATTCATGCGGCATACCCGGGACGCCCACCATCGGAAATAAATATGCGGCAGCCCTCGGAGCGATAGCAGGGGATCCCGATAAAGGGCTGATGTCTCTTGAGGGTATAGACGAGACGGATATCGCGGTGGCAAAAGACCTGATAGCGGCTGAACTTGTAAGAGTAGTCCTTCATGATATCAGTCCTAAGATATATGTGGATGCTAGGGTGATGACTACTGTGGGACAGGGACGTGCAGTCATCGAAGGAGAGCATACGTTTTTCTCTGTTTTGGAAAAAGACAACGAAGTCATATACGAAGCGACATACGGTGAGCATGAGGATGAAGCCTGCGGCATGGAAGACATATCGTTTGATGATATGTACGAATACGTGTCGAAAGTGGAATATAAAGAGATAGAGTTTATAGAAGAGGCGATAAGAGTCAATACAAGGCTGGCCGAAGAAGGGCTCGCATGGGGCAGATGTACGATCTCAAGAGCAGTAAATGACCTTGGCTATCCTGATGCGGTGGTATATACTGCTGCGGCGATAGAGGGCAGATTCCTGGGAGCGGCATCACCTGCCATGAGTATCACCGGAAGCGGTGCCCACGGAGTAATATGCTCTGTGCCGCTCATATATGAAGCGAGGCTGCTTGAGGCAGATAAAGAGAGGCTCATAAGAGCCATAGCACTCAACTTTTTGGTGACCATGTATGTCAAGGAGTGTTCGGGTAAGCTCTCGGCGTTTTGCGGATGCGGGATAGCAGGGGGACTCGGACTGGCATATGCGCTCCCTTATCTGAAGGGACTGCCTGCGGAAGTATCGAAGAAAGCGTTTTACAATATGGCCTCATCCATCACCGGCATGATATGCACGGGAGGTAATCAGGCCTGCGCAATGAAGGCGATAGCTGCCGTTGAGTCGGCCTATACCGCAGTAAAGATTGCGGAGCTTGATTCGTCTGTATCGGCGCCTACGGGTATACTTGCCGGATCAATAGAGCATACGGCAAGGAATATCGGAAGAATAGCTTATCCGGGGATGGTAGCGACGGATGAGACGATAATAGAGATTCTTAGAGGCAATGATAACAGGGAGTATGAGTATATAATCTGATCTATTTTCTTGACTATATCCATCGGAATAGTGTAAAATATTAATGCATAATTTATGCAACTGCAGTTGCGGATCGCATTAAAACAGGTACTGATACCTGTAGGGGGTATTATAAGATGTGGATATCTACTAAAGGAAAAAATGCTATAAAAGTAATGATAGATTTGGGGCAGTATTCGACGGGAGAGCCGGTTAAAGTCAAGGACATTGCCAGGAGACAGGATATTTCGGATAAGTATCTTGAACAGATCATATCTTTGCTCAACAAAGCGGGACTTGTCAAAAGTATAAGAGGTGCAAGAGGCGGCTATACCCTGAATATGCCTACTGAGAAGTATACGGCAGGGATGATACTCGAGGCGGTCGAAGGCGATATGTCGGTGATCGATGATCAGGGAGAGAGAACATCTGAGAATATTACGGATACGGTCTGTATGAGGCTGTGGGATAAGCTTGATGAGTCGGTTCGGGCAGTGCTTGATAACGTGACACTGGCAGATATGCTCGAGTGGCAGGAAGCACTTTTGGTGGATCAATATATGATATAAGGATCATGTGTGAATAATAAGCAGAAGATGTTGCGATCAGAGTCTGACCGCAACATCTTTTGTGTTTGCAACAGTTTATGGATTATCTTATACTATAGACTAGCGATTAAGATTAATGAATCGATTGGTAATCTGCAATATTATGAATCAAAAAGTACTTACGGTATTGGAATATAACAAAATAACGGATATGCTTACGGAGCGTGCAACGTCTGAACTCGGAAAGACACGTGCCACGAAACTGCAGCCATTGTCTTCGATTCAGGAGATCAGACAGGCTCAGAAAGAGACCTCGGATGCACTCGCAAGACTGATAAGAGGAGACAGTGTTTCATTTTCTGCCAACAGGCCGCTGTCCAAATGCTTTAAGTCGTTGGAGATAGGTGCTTCTCTTACGGCGGGAGAATTGCTTTCTATAGCGGATTTTCTGGATAATGTGAGCAGGGTGAGATCATACGGCGCCAGAAAGTATGACGATGAAAAGGCAGATTGCCTGACCGGTATGTTTGAGGCGCTTGTATGCCTTGACAGAATATCCGATGATATACACAGGTGCATAATCTCGGAGGATGAGATAGCAGATGATGCTTCGCCAAAACTTAAGTCGATCCGACGTGAGATCGGACTGTCCGGTGAGAGGATACACAAGCAGTTAAGCAGCATAATAGGCGGCAGTTTAAGGACGTACCTTCAGGATGCCGTTATCACTCAAAGAGACGGAAGATATTGTATTCCTGTCAAATCAGAATATAGAGGACAGATACCGGGTATGATCCATGATCAGTCTGCTACCGGATCTACCGTGTTCATAGAACCACAGGCAGTAGTTGAGCTTAACAATAAGATCAAACAGCTAAAACTTGATGAAGCCAAGGAGGTAGAACAGATACTTACGGAATTAAGTGCAGAGACTGCAGAGGAAAGAGGGGCGATGGAATCGGATCAGAAGCTTATGACTGATCTTGATTTTATCTTTGCCAAAGGCAGGCTTGCACTGGATATGAATGCATCTGAGCCGGTATTTAATGACACACATGTCATTAATATTAGAAAGGGCAGACACCCTCTTCTTGATAAGGACAAGGTCGTTCCGATAGACATCAGACTGGGAGATGACTTTGATCTGTTGGTGATCACAGGACCCAATACAGGAGGCAAGACTGTATCGCTTAAGACCGTTGGGCTGCTTACTCTTATGGGGCAGGCCGGACTCCATATTCCGGCAGGGGACAGATCGCAGTTGTCTGTATTTAAAAAGGTTTATGCCGATATCGGTGACGAACAAAGCATAGAGCAAAGCCTGTCAACATTCTCTTCTCATATGAAGAATATAGTGGCTATACTTAAGAATGCAGACGAAGACAGTCTGTGTCTTTTCGATGAGCTTGGAGCCGGAACCGATCCAACGGAAGGTGCGGCGTTAGCTATAGCCATACTTGATCATCTTCACAAAAAAGGTATCAGGACAATGGCTACTACTCATTACAGTGAACTCAAGGTGTATGCACTGTCTACAGACATGGTTGAGAACGGAAGTTGTGAGTTTGATGTAGCGACACTTTCGCCGACATACAAACTGTTGATTGGTATACCCGGCAAGAGTAATGCTTTTGCAATATCCAAGCGTCTTGGGCTAAGAGATGATATAATAGAGGATGCCAAGAACAGGATCACTGACGAGCAGGAGAGTTTCGAGGATATCATATCTGATCTTGAAAACAGCCGTCGCAGTATAGAGAGAGAACGTGAAGAGATTGCGGATTACAAGGCTAAGATCAAGTCGCATCAGGATGCTCTTGAACGTAAGAGAGATAAGATCGAAGACAGCAGAGATGCTATCTTAAGAAAGGCCAGAGAAGAAGCCGCCGATATATTGCAGGAGGCTAAGGATATAGCTGACGAGACAATTAAGACGTTCCGTATGGCCGGTCCTGAAGCCACCATGCGCGATTTGGAGAAGGCAAGAGACAGAGTCAGGAATAAACAAAAGGACAATGCATCACATCTGACGTTTAAGACTGATGATAAGCCGGCCAAGCAGATTAAGCCTGAAGATATCACTGTGGGAATGAGTGTAAAGATAAGATCGCTCGGTATGAGTGGTACCGTGAGCACACTTCCCGATGACAAGGGACAGTTGTTTGTTCAATGCGGCATCATGAGGACCAAAGCCAATGTCTCTGATCTTACCATATTAAAGGATGATAAGGAGCAGGATAAAAAGGATAAGTTTGATAAGAGTTCGCCATCTCTTGGCAAGATTAAGTCAGGCAAGACCATGACTGTGTCATCGGAGATCAATTTGCTCGGCAAGACGGTGGATGAAGCCTTATACGAACTTGATAAATATCTTGATGATGCATATCTTGCGCACATACCCAGCGTCAGAATAGTTCACGGTAAGGGAACAGGAGCTTTGAGACAGGCTGTACAGAATAAGCTGCGTAAGACCAAATATATAGCAGAATACAGACAGGGAGAATTCGGGGAAGGTGACGCAGGTGTCACTATAGCGACGTTTAAGTAAAGGAGAGCCTATGGCAACCAAACAGAAGATCATGATAGTAGATGATGATGACAACATAGCAGAGCTTATTTCGCTGTATCTTACAAAGGAATGCTTTGATACCCAGATATACGGAGACGGCGAATCTGCGCTTGTCGGATTTGATAGTTTTGCACCGAATCTTGTTCTTTTGGATCTTATGCTTCCGGGAATGGACGGTTATCAGGTGTGCAGAGAGATAAGAGCCAAGAGTTCGACTCCTATTATCATGCTCTCTGCCAAGGGAGAAGTGTTTGACAAAGTGCTCGGATTGGAACTCGGCGCTGATGATTACATGGAAAAACCTTTTGATACAAAGGAACTTGTGGCCAGAGTCAAGGCAGTGCTTCGACGTTATAAGGTCGCTCCGGATGCTGCGGATGAGACGCAGATCAGATGTGTAGAGTATCCTGATCTTATCATTAACCAGACCAATTATTCAGTGGTATACATGGGCAGGAGCGTAGACATGCCGCCAAAAGAGTTGGAACTTTTGTTTTTCCTGGCATCCTCTCCCAATCATGTATTTACCAGAGAGCAGTTGTTGGATCAGATTTGGGGTTATGAATACATAGGCGATACACGTACGGTTGATGTACATATCAAGAGGCTCAGAGAAAAACTCGGTGATCATGAGCATTGGCGTATAACTACTATCTGGGGCATAGGATACAAGTTCGAGACTATATAGGTTTATGCGTAAGACACTCTATCTTAAGTTCATATTGGCATATATCATATTTGGCGTGTTTAGCTTTATCATGGTGGCTACATTTGCGTCCAACATGACGATGGAGCAGTTAAAGAGGGAAAAAGCGGAGACTCTCTATAAGGAAGCAACTCTTATCGCCAATACATACGCGGCTGATCTGTATACCAACGACACCAGTCTGGATACGGTTAAACATGAGCTTGATGCACTGGATGTATATCTTGATTCAATCATATGGATCATTAATCCTTCCGGCCGAATGGTCATCGATTCATCCAAACCGCTTAATCTTGACGATGAGGTGATCATAGAAGGATTTGATCCCACGATCATGTCCGGAGCTTACTATACGACCGGTGATTTTTTTGGCAGTTTTGATGATGAGAAACTTTCAGTCTTGGCGCCGATCACGACCGGATATAAAGTCAGGGGATATGTGGTTATCCATACATCGATGGCCGGTATGATGAAGAGTAAGGAAAGCCTTCTGTCTATATCGTATATTCTGATGGTGCTCATCTTCCTTCTGTCCATGATCATCCTCATATTCTTTACGGAGTTCGTGTATGTTCCGATACGCAGGATAACGGACGCCACAGAGCAATATGCTGCAGGTAATATGCACTATGAGTTCACCATAGATTCCGACGATGAGATAGGTTATCTTGCGGCGGCGCTTCAATATATGGCCAGTGAGATATCCAAAGCGGAAGATAATCAAAAGAAATTCGTGGCAAACGTTTCCCATGATTTCAGATCACCGCTTACATCCATCAAGGGATATCTTGAGGCGATGATAGACGGTACGATACCGGAGGATAAACACGAGAAGTATCTTGGCATCCTTTTAAATGAGACAGAACGTCTGACGAAGCTTACCAATTCTCTTCTTACGCTCAACAACCTTAATGTCAGGGGTGTAGTGCTTGAGAAGTCCGTGTTTGACATCAATCAGGTGATCCGTGATACGGCCGCATCGGCAGAGGTTCAGCTTTCTGCAAAAGAGATAAGATTGGATCTTGTGCTCACCGGAGATGAATTATATGTCGAGGCAGACATGGGCAAGATACAGCAGGTGCTGTACAATCTGTTGGACAATGCCATTAAGTTCTCGCATACGGGCGGTGTTATCAAGATAGAGACCACAGAAAAGCACAGCAAGGTATTCATATCCGTCAAAGATAACGGAATAGGTATTCCGAAGGACAGTCTTAAGCTTATTTGGGACAGATTCTACAAGACCGATCTGTCGCGAGGCAAGGATAAAAAGGGAACAGGGCTTGGTCTTTCGATCACCAAAGAGATCATATCCGCACATGACGAACACATTAATGTAATATCAACGGAGGGCGTGGGATCGGAATTTATATTCTCATTGCCTATAGTTGATGATGAGGATGATTATTAATACACTCTTTTTTGAAATTTATAAAAAATTAACTTGTCCTATTGCGTGTGTTATAGTATTATATTCCAAGGTAAATGCTTACTGGCAGGGAGGTAGAATATGGATTCCAGAGAGATATTGCGTAAGTTAAGAGAAGATACAGGTATGAACAGAAGACAGTTCTCTGATTATTTTGGTATTCCTTACAGGACTATCCAGGATTGGGAGCTCGGCAATCGTAAGATGCCTGAGTATCTTCTTCGTCTGATGGTATATAAGGCTAATATGGAGAAGCTGGTAAAGTCTGATAAGTAACATGTTTTGTGCTAGAGGATTATCAATGAGGATATGCAGCGTTGTGTGCATATCCTTATCTTTATTATGTGTGGGCTGTGCTCCCAAGGGACATCCGCATATTGTGGTGCATGATGAGGAGATAGATCTCGGGCTTGATACAGATATGGATATAGTCTTTGTGGCTGACACTCATATATCTCTGTGCGATGACAGAGATAAGGCTTTATCTGACAAGGCATTGGCGAGATATGAAATCTTTAAATCTCCTGACGGTATCCATGCGGATGACATCTTTGCGGAAGAAATGGATTATGTGAAGGATACTTCGCCGGATCTGTTAGTACTTGGCGGAGATATAGTAGATTCGGCCATGTATGCGTCCATTGATTTTGTAAAAGACAAGCTTGATGATGCGAACACTGAATATATCTATGGCATGGGCAATCACGATTTTGAATACGGTAATGAGTATTACAGTGATACGGCCTATGAAGAATATCTGCCCAGATTGCAAGAGGTCAGCGAAACCAATAACGGCTTCCAGATAAGAGAATATGACGACTGTGTCATAATGGTTGCGGATGATGACAACAATCGTGTGACCCCTCAGGCAACAGAGGCTTTATCCAAATTGTGTGAAGGAGATAAGCCCGTCATATTATTTACACATGTTCCGATAGAACCGAAGGAGCAAGAAAGCTCTTTGTGGAAACGTTCGATCGAGGTTTGGGGGGCATATGATGACGGAAGATCCAAGGTGCTGATGGGCCTTCATTCGTGTATACCTGATGAAGCTACGTCACAGTTCATAGATCTTGTAATGAATGAAGATAATCCAATAGCGGCTGTGTTGTCAGGACACATACATTTTTACGATTCGTCAGAGCTTCGTTCCGGACTTACGCAAACCGTTACAGGAGCGGGATTCGAGGGAGAATTAATACATCTGCATATCAGATGATGATTAGGAGTATACAGGCATAGTAGTAGCAGATAACGGTGGTGATCATGAAGATAGGATTTGACAACGACAAATATTTGAAGATGCAGTCTGAGCATATCCGAGAGAGGATAGCAGCTTTTAACAACAAGCTTTATTTGGAATTCGGCGGCAAACTTTTTGATGATTTTCATGCGTCAAGAGTGCTTCCGGGATTTGAACCGGACAGTAAGCTCAAGATGCTTTTACAGCTTCGTGATCAGGCAGAGATAGTGATCGTGGTCAATGCTGAAGATATAGATGAGGGCAAGGTGCGAGGTGATTACGGTATCACCTATGATATGGATGTTCTCAGACTTATGGATGCTTTTCAGGGGATAGGCTTATACGTAGGAAGCATATGTGTGACGAAATACGCCGGACAGACTGCAGCAGATCAGTTTATAGAGAAACTTAATGAACTGGGTATTCGTTCATACAAACATTACAGGATTCCGGGATATCCTTCGGATGTGGCACGTATCGTAAGCGATGAAGGATATGGCAAAAATGAATATATTGAGACGACCAGACCTTTGGTAGTCATTACGGCACCGGGTCCCGGATCAGGCAAGATGGCCACATGTCTGTCACAGCTTTATCATGAGAATAAGAGAGGGATTAAGGCAGGATATGCCAAGTTTGAGACATTCCCGATATGGAATCTGCCTCTTAAGCATCCTGTCAACATGGCATATGAGGCGGCTACGGCTGACCTTAACGATGTCAACATGATAGATCCTTTCCATCTTGAGGCATATGGGGAGACTACAGTCAATTACAACAGAGATGTTGAAATATTCCCTGTGCTTAATGCAATGTTTGAACAGATTCTCGGAGAGAGTCCGTATAAGTCACCTACTGACATGGGTGTCAATATGGCCGGCAATTGCATAATAGATGACGATGTATGCAGACAGGCATCCGAGCAGGAGATCATACGCAGATATTATCAGTGCCTCTGCGATCTGAAGAGAGGCAAGGACTGCAAGAGTGATCTGTATAAGCTTGAGCTTATCATGAAACAGGCATATCTTACTCCTGACGACAGACTTGTAGTAGGTGCTGCGCTTTCAAGAGAGGAGCAGACTGGTCATCCGGCGGCATCAATTGAGCTTCCGGACGGAACACTCATGACAGGTAAGACCACGGATCTTCTGGGTGCTTCGGCAGCCGTGCTTTTAAATGCACTTAAAGAGATGGCGGGAATAGATCATAAGCTTCATCTTGTATCTCCCGAAGCCATCGAGCCTATACAGAGACTTAAGACGGGGTATCTCGGAAGCAGGAATCCAAGATTGCATACGGATGAGATTCTTATAGCGCTTTCTATCTCAGCTGCCACGAATAAGATGGCTGAGATGGCACTTAAGCAGATACCGAATCTTAAGGGACTTGAGGCACATTCGTCGGTGTTGCTGTCGAGTGTGGATGAGCAGACATTTAAGCGTCTTGGACTTCGACTCACATCAGAACCGAAGTACGAAGAGAAGAATAAGAAGTATCATAAGCATTAGTTTACATAACTATACGGAGGATATTATGGACAACGCAACCAATAACTATGAGGGTGGGAATAGTAGTTATTCGGGCGGCAATTCCGGAGGACAGAGACCGGGCGGAGGAAGACCGGGACAGAGTGATGGCAATGCACCCAAGAAGCAGAGCCTTTTGTTCCTTTTGATCGCCTGTCTTGTTACGCTGCTTTTTGTCAGCTATTTTATGAAGGCTGTTTCCGGAGCCACATCGCAGGAGATATCATACGATCAGTTCGTCAAGATGCTTGAGAATGATATGGTATCCAGCGTATATATTGACTCTGACAAGATTGAGATCACACCCAAGACTGTCGAGAAAAAGAGTGATCAGACGCCATCTTTGGGATTGCTGTCTGCAGGTTCACCCGTGATCACATATTATACAGGTATCAGTGAGAGCAATGACGCGCTTACTGACAGATTGCTCAAGGCAGGTGTAGAGATCAACAACGAGATCCCGGATAATTCCGGATGGATCTTATCCATACTGCTTACCTATGTGCTTCCCATAGTTATTCTGTGGGGTGTAATGAGTCTGGCTTACAGACATATGTCAAAAAGCGGTGGCGGCATCATGGGCGTGGGTAAGTCCAATGCCAAGATATATGTACAGAAAGAGACCGGGGTGACATTTGCCGATGTGGCAGGTGAAGATGAAGCCAAGGAATCATTGGTTGAAGTAGTTGACTTTCTTCATGATCCCGGCAAATATACGAGTATCGGTGCGAAGCTTCCAAAAGGTGCTCTGCTTGTGGGACCTCCCGGAACAGGTAAGACTCTTTTGGCCAAGGCCGTTGCAGGAGAGGCGCATGTGCCGTTCTTTTCACTTACGGGATCTGACTTTATAGAACTCTATGTCGGCGTGGGTGCCAGCAGAGTGAGAGATCTGTTCAAAGAAGCTACCAAGATCGCTCCGTGTATCATCTTTATTGACGAGATAGATGCCATAGGAAGAAGCAGGGACAGTAAATACGGCGGCGGAAACGAAGAGAGAGAGCAAACTCTTAATCAGCTCCTTTCGGAGATGGACGGATTCGATACAGCCAAGGGAATACTTGTACTTGGTGCGACAAACAGACCTGAGATTTTGGATAAAGCTTTACTCAGACCGGGAAGATTCGATCGAAGAATCATAGTAGAAAAGCCTGATCTTAAGGGCCGTGTGAATATATTAAAGGTTCATGCCAAGAATGTGAAGATGGACGAAACGGTGGATTTTGAAGAGATCGCACTGGCCACAAGCGGCGCAGTCGGATCCGATCTTGCCAATATGATCAATGAGGCGGCCATCAATGCAGTCAAGGAAGGCAGAGAATTTGTATGCCAGAAGGATCTGTTCATAGCGGTTGAACAGGTGCTTGTGGGTAAAGAGAAAAAAGACCGTATTATGTCCAAGGAAGAACGTCGTATCGTATCTTACCATGAGGTGGGACACGCGCTTATCTCTGCTCTTCAGAAGAATTCCGAGCCTGTACAGAAGATCACCATAGTACCTCGTACGATGGGTGCTTTGGGCTATGTGATGCAGGTTCCGGAGGAAGAAAAATACCTCAATACGGAAGCAGAATTAAGATCCATGCTTGTCAGCACTTTAGGTGGAAGAGCTGCTGAAGAACTGGTATTTGATACGGTTACTACCGGTGCTTCCAATGATATAGAGAAAGCTACGGATATCGCCAAATCGATGGTGACTCAGTATGGCATGAGCAAGAAGTTCGGACTGATCGGATTGGCGACAGTTGAGAGTAAATACCTGTCAGGAACTGCCACGCTTAATTGCGCGGAGTCTACAGCAGCATTGGTTGATGAAGAAGTCATGAAGATATTGGCAGAGAGTTATGAGGAAGCCAAAAAGCTTTTGACTGATAACAGAGAGATCCTTGATAAGATCGCTGAGCATCTGATTGAGCAGGAAACAATAACAGGTAAGGAATTCATGAAGATATTCAGAGAGCTTAAAGGGCTGCCTGAGCCTGACCCCGATGAGGAGAAGGCTTCAAGGATAAACATGAAATAACGGAGCAATTCGTGTTATTTCATAAAGTAAGATATCAATTCCTTAAACATTATGCTTGCATAAAATGCTTAAGGACATTTACCGCATAGTGTGATAATATACAAGGGGACGTATGGCGGATCAGAATAACAATAACAGTCAAAAATATAATGATCTGGGCAATGAGATCAAGAAGTCGGTCATGGATGCCATTGAGAGCGGAGATTTTACCGGATTAAGCAATGGTATATCCAGATCCATCAATGCTGCTTTGGGAACTGTTCTCGGAGAAGTGGGAGATTCGATCAACAGGGCCGCTTCGCAGGGATTGAGTTCTGCGTCTCAGACGGCGAAGAGATATCATGAAGAGCAGGAGGCCAGGATCAGGCGCAATAAAGCGCTAAGAGCACAGGCGATAAAGCGTCCGAACAAAAACATTAAGTTCAATGATCATGGCGGAGTGATAAGTGTATTCCAGATGCTTATCGGATGCAATTTTGCTTTTATTGGTCTTATCGGAGTATTGGCATTCGCAACGACAGAATTTGAGCTTGGTGGATTTTTGGTTGCGCTTGCATTTTGTGCTATCGGAGCTACGGCGATTACAAGGGGCCTTGACAAAAGAAAGGTTTTATCCACTGCGAGGAAACTTAAGGGACTTGTCAAAGAAAAGTTCTATGTATCCATAGAGGATGTATCGGCGGCTACCGGATACGACAGACGTAAGACGATCAAAGAGATCAAGAAGGTCTTGTCGAGGAACTTTTTCCCGGAAGGATTTCTTGACGAAGATGAGACTACGTTCATGGCTTCGAGAGAAGTCTATGATCAGTATCTGGCTACTAAGAAGCACAGTATAGAGACAGCCAAGGAAGAACTTAAGAAGCAGGGTGTTACCAATGCGGAAGAGACGTTTGACAATGAACAGTTAAGCGAACTCGGTGAGATGATGAGCGAAGGCAGCAAAGCAATAGCCAGACTTCACGAGCTCAATGACGAGATACCCGGAGAGGCCATATCAGCCAAGTTATATAAGACAGAGAGTCTGTTGCAGGATATTTTTGCAAGAGTCAAGGACCATCCCGAGCAGATGAAGAACTGTCACAAGCTTATGGACTATTATCTGCCTACGATGCTTAAACTTGTGGAAGCTTATGCGGAGTATGACAAGATAGCACAGCCGGGACCTGATATGATAAAGGCCAAGACTGAGATAGAGAAGACTATAGATACGATCAATGAAGCATTTGCCGAACTGCTTAATAAGCTGTTTCGTGATTCGGTATGGGATGTTACGGCGGATGCAAGAGTGCTGCAGTCCATGCTTGGACAGGATGGTCTGGCCAAGGACGAGTACGATACGGATGAAGATGAATTAACAGCCACGGCTTCAAATGAAGAACCGGGCTTAAGTGTAGGTAAAAGGTAATATTCAGGAGGGAGATTGAGAGTTATGACAGACCAGGCAATTTTATCAGCACCCGAAGAAGTAAAGGAGATGGATCTTACCGAGGCTGAACAGGAGAAGGTCAAGGGATATGTCGACAAGATCGATATCAAGGACAGTCAGATGGTTCTGCAGTACGGAGCAGGTATACAGAAACAGATTGCGGACTTTTCCGAAAGTGCGCTTTCCAGTGTTAAGACCAAGGATCTTGGTGAGATAGGTGATATGTTATCGGGCGTTGTGACCGAACTTAGAGGATTCGATGCTACGGAGCAGGCCAAGGGTCTTAAGGGGCTTTTTAAGAAGAGTACCACTAAGGTGGCAGCTTTAAGAGCAAAGTATGATAAAGCAGAGAATAATATCAACGGTATCGTAAAGGCCATGGAGAATCATCAGGTTACACTGATGAAGGATGTTGCGATGCTTGATCAGATGTACGAGTCGAATCTTCAGTATTTTAAGGATCTTTCGCTGTATATCATAGCAGGTAAGGAGAAGCTTAAGGAAGCAAGAGAGGTTGAACTTCCGAAGCTTTTGGCAAAGGCAGAAGAGACAGGCCTCCCTGAGGATGCGCAGGCAGCAAAGGATTATTCTTCCATGATCGACAGATTCGAGAAGAAGGTATATGATCTAGAGCTTACACGTAACATCTCTATGCAGATGGCTCCGCAGATCAGACTTATTCAGTCCAATGATACTGTTATGTCAGAGAAGATACAGTCTACTTTGCTTAATACCATTCCTCTTTGGAAGAGTCAGATGGTCATTGCCATAGGTCTTGAGCATTCACAGGATGCAGCCAAGGCTCAGAGAGAAGTGACAGATGCTACCAATGAGCTTCTTAAGAAGAATGCGGCTGCACTTCAGATGGCTACCATAGATACAGCCAAGGAAAGTGAGAGAGGTATCGTGGATATCGAGACTCTTACTCAGACCAATCAGACTCTTATCGACACTTTGGACGAAGTGCTTAAGATCCAGCAGGATGGTCGCAATAAGAGAGCCGAGGCTGAGAAGGAACTTGCACGTATAGAGGATCAGATGAGATCAAAAGTACTGGAAGTAAGCAGAGCTTCCAGATAATATAGTCGGGTGAGTTTTACCCGACATGGTGGATACAGGATATGGTTTATTCGGGACTGGCTTTTATATTTCATTTCTTTCCGATTTTTTTATTAATATACTACATAGTTAAGCCCAAGTACCGCTATATTGTTTTGTTGTTAGGCAGTTTGGCATTTTATGCTCTGGGCAGCCCTATATATATAGGACTGCTCATTATTTCGGTTGCGATCAATTATTTTATTGCATCAAGGATCAACCGAATATACAGGGAGAATGAGAAAGCTGAAAAGGCTGAAAAGGCTGAGAAAGATGAGAAGACTGAAAAGACTGATAAGCCACCAAAAGCAGCCAAAATATGGCTTATCGGAGCTTTGATCTATGATCTCGGAGTATTGTGCATATTCAAGTATCTGGATTTTATACTTAATGCGACTGACAGTATATTCCATACCGGTGTGACCGGAATAGGACTTGCACTTCCGCTCGGAATCAGCTTTTATACCTTCCAGATCATATCGTTTATGATAGATACATACAGGCAAAATATCACCGGCAAAGTTAGTTTTTTACATTTTGCCGTATATGCCACCATGTTCCCGCAGATCACTTCGGGCCCTATCACGAGATTTGGAGAGATAGGAGATACCATAAGAGAAGGTTGGGGTGTAAGTACGAGATGCCTTGAACGCGGTATCATGTCATTCTGTCTGGGATTAGGCTATAAGGTTCTGCTTGCTGATAAGATCGCATCATTATGGAATGATGTATGGAGAGTAGGTGCGTACGGAATAGATGTTGCCACAGCATGGCTTGGAGCATGGAGTTATTCCATGCAGATATATTTCGACTTTTTGGGATATACTTTGATGGCTACGGGTGTGGGCTGGATGCTTGGATTCGAACTTCCGGACAACTTCACTGAGCCGTATTCATCAAAGACCATGACTTCGTTCTGGCGTAACTGGCATATCACACTCGGAAGGTGGTTTAGGGATTATCTTTATATCCCTCTTGGCGGCAATCGCTGCAGCAAGGGCAGGATGATATTGAATATGCTGGTTGTATGGCTGTGTACGGGCATATGGCATGGAGCAGGATATAATTTCATTCTGTGGGGACTTTTCCTTTTTGCGATACTTACGATAGAGAAGCTTACTTATGGCAAATGGATGGAGAATACCAGAGTCATAGGCCATATATACATGATCATACTGATACCGATATCATGGACGATATTCAATATTGCGGATATGACACAGATGTCGGAATACTTCATGAGGATGCTTGGTATTCCTCTTGAGGGCATGGTGGTATTCGGATTTACCAAGTTTACAGAGCTTATGTATACATATTGGTGGCTGATACTTGTATGTATATTCTTCTGTACTCCGTATCCGATGAAGTTATTCAGAAGATTCAGACGTAACATAGTTGTTAAAATACTGTTGTTGGCCATATTCTGGTACAGTGTATATCAGTCGGCGATAAGCGGTGACAACCCGTTCATATACTTTAATTTCTAGATACAGGCATATTAATGAGTAATCGAAAGAAGAAGAGGAATAACAGCATAAATAAATGTCCGCTTTTTATCTGGGTTGCACTTACTGTTATCTGCGCTTTGATAATGGGTGTAGTTATGACGCAGGTAGAGGATTATACATGGAAGCTTACGTGGGATCATCCTGTATTTGCTGCCGTGCTTTTGGATGAGAGAGATCCGGCACCCAAGCCTGAAGAGGAAGAACGGGTAGCAGTGATAGAGGAAGCGATACCTTCACCTGTGGTACCGACGCCTACACCTACCGAAGAACCTGCGGCAGAGGTGACTGAGGAAGAGCCTGAAGAAGAGCAGGAACCGGAAGAAGAAAAACTTGTAAGCGATGAAGAGTACATGGAGTTGTACGGTGAGATCCCGTTCTATATTGATGACGGTGGCGCAGTGAAGTATGTCACATGGAATGACAATGAGCCCAGATCAAAGTACTATGAGAATCCCGGAGTAAGACCCATTACATCGGAATACCCCTATCAGCACGTAGAACCCGATTACTATGCGGATGCGCTTTTTATTGGAGATTCAAGGATAGGCGGACTTGGAGTATATTCCGGTTGGAGTGAGGCGACATTCTGTTACAAGAACGGTCTCAGTATATACAATATGATGGAGTCTACGGTCAACGCGGGTTATGGCCTAAACACCACTGTACCGGAAGTTTTGGCCGCAAGACAATACAACAAGATATATGTGATGTTTGGCATCAATGAGATCGGAACCGGTTATACATCGGATTTTGCTGAGAAATTCGGTGAGAATCTTGCGATCATCAGGACATATCAGCCGGATGCCAAGATCATTATACTTGCCAATACCTATGTGACCAAAGAAAAGGACTTATCAAGTCCCATATATAACAACGACAATATCAATGCCAAAAATGCGGCCATAGCTGCATATGCCAACGGCGAAGATATATTTTATTTTGATATGAATCCTGCACTTGTTGATGATGAAGGATATATGCGGGAAGAGATATCAAGAGACGGTATTCATATAACCGCACAGTATTATTATCTGTGGGTAGATTGGATGAATGAGCATGGGCTATGAGGATCTTGACAATATAGATACGCCTATTAAGCGTTATATATACCTCAGGGAAAAATACGATACCTTTGTCTACAGAGGATATCGTATTGCTTTTATGCCCGAAAGTTATCATGTTGAGTACGATTTTGAAATAGAAGGTCTTTCCGAATTCACGGCCAAATGGGATTTCCCCGTATTTTCATCAAAGGAAGACATAGATGATTCTGCTTTTGGCAGGCTGCTGTTCCAACTTGGAATGGTGGAGGCCATAAGCTATTATAAGATCACATGTCCGAGACATTTTAAAGTTATGCTGTCAGATGATATGGCAGAATACGCCCTTACACAGGATCAATGTCTGTGGTGGCGAAAGCTTTTGTACTGTGGCCTTGGAGAATTCATGTACCGCAATGGGATCGACGTAAAAGAAGAAGAGTTGGTTGACATAACATGCGCAACCGACGATGGTTCTGTCGAGTCCGGGACGAAGAGATCAGGGATTGATAGCGGTAAGACTGCGGCTGTCAAGCCATATCACGACAGTCGTTCGTATGCCGGATGTCTGGTGCCCGTAGGAGGCGGTAAAGATTCGGTTGTAAGCCTTGAACTGCTAAAAGATATGGACGTTATCACATACAGTGTCAATGGCAACGAGACCACGCGTAATGTCATAGATATATGTGATCACAAAAAAGGCGATTATGTTGCACGCCGTGTTCTTGACAAACGTATGCTCGAACTTAATGCACGCGGTTATCTGAACGGTCATACGCCTTTTTCTGCAATAGTCGCATTTTCTTCCGTGATCGCGGCATATATTACAGGAAGAAAATATATCACTTTGTCCAATGAATCAAGTGCCAATGAATCTACGGTTAAGGATTCATTTGTCAATCATCAATATTCAAAGAGCTATGAATTTGAGCGTGATTTCAATGCATATATTAAAGATATCACGGACTCAGATATACATTATTTCAGCCTTTTGAGACCTCTTACCGAATTGCAGATCGCAGCCGTTTTTTCAAAAGCGAAAAAATATCATAAGGCTTTCAGGAGCTGTAATGTAGGAAGCAAAAAAGGCATATGGTGCTGTAACTGCCCGAAGTGTCTTTTTGTATATATCATTTTGTCTCCTTTTTTATCGGATGACGAACTTACTGCCATATTTGGAGAGAGACTTCTTGATAAAGAAAGTCTTGATAAGGATTTTAAAGAGCTTATTGGCATAGATGAGAATAAGCCTTTTGAATGTGTGGGTACGAGACGTGAAGTGGCTGCGGCCATGAAATATTACAGGGCAAGAGGCGGCAGAAGTCTTCTGACGGACAGATATTCGCACTTTATTGACATGCAGACCGGCAATGTTAAAGACATGCTTACGGAATGGACTGATGAACACATGGTTCCGGCCGAACTGGCTAATAGAGTGCGTACTGCTGTAGATTCTGTGGAGATACTTAAGTGACTGTAAAAGAGTTGGATGGTAAGAAAATACTCATATGGGGATATGGAAGAGAGGGAAAGTCTACCGAACAATTCCTTAAGAGAAACGTTCCTTCGGCTGATATAGATATATACGAGGGAGATCTTAAAGGAATTGACAGAGACGCATATGATCTTATCTTTAAAAGTCCCGGTATACGTATGGATGAAGCGGATCCGCGTTTTACCTCACAGACGGAGGTCTTTTTGCAGGCGTACAGAGATCAGACCATAGGTATCACTGGCACAAAGGGAAAGAGTACCACCAGTACATTTCTCTATACCGTGCTTAAGGAGTGTCTGGACAGACCAGTAGTATTACTTGGCAATATCGGTATTCCCTGTCTTGATCATTACGACGAGGTTACACCTGACACGATCATAGTCTTTGAGATGAGTGCGCATCAGCTTAAGGATGTTAATGTATCGCCCCATATAGCAGTATTTCTCAATCTGTATGAGGAGCATCTGGATTATTACGATACAATGGACAGGTACTTTACTGCAAAATCCCATATAGCTTCTTATCAGCAAAAAGGTGATATTCTGTATATAGGAGAGAACGTACCGAATATAGATACGCAAGCTGACACATGTGTCATGTCATATGACGGTGAATATGATTATGATCTTTTGATCCCCGGCACACATAACAGATATAATGCAGAGATAGTATTTAGGATAGCCACTATGCAATATGGATGTGATCCGAACAGGGTAAGAGAGATCCTGTCGCGCACCCGCGGGCTTCCACACAGACTTGAATATGTATGCAAAAAAGGTGACATCTCTTTTTACGATGATTCCATATCTACTATTCCCGAGGCTGCGATAACCGCTCTTGCGAGCATTCCTGAGGCAAGGACTGTTTTGATAGGAGGAATGGACAGAGGGATCGATTACTCGAAACTTACCGAGTATATGCGGGCGCACGATGAATACAACTTTGTATGTATGTACGCATCCGGTCTGAGGATATATGACAGTGAAGGGATAGCAGCGCTTCCGTATGTATATTATGAAGAAGATATGGAAGCAGCATTAAAAAGGGCGATTGATGTCACTGAAAAAGGAGCTGTGGTGTTATCACCTGCAGCAGCTTCATATGATCACTTCAAGAATTTCGAGGAGCGCGGCGATTGCTTCAGAAAGATGATTATGGTACTATAAGATACAGGGGATTAAAGAGTCGGATTTCAGAAGGAGACAGACGTGAAGAAGATCATTATTACAGGTTGTAACGGACAGTTGGGAAGGGAACTTAACAGATTCTATGCCGACAAGAGAGGACTTGAATTCATCAATACCGATGTCGGGGAACTTGACATCACAGATATAGATGCGGTCATGGAATTGGCTAACGGAGAGAAGCCCTATGCGATCATCAACTGTGCCGCATATACCGCCGTTGATGCCTGTGAAGAGAATAAGGATGTGGCATTTAAGGTCAATACACTTGGGGCAAGGAATCTTGCCATTGCTGCGGAGAGCGTGGATGCCAGACTTGTTCATATATCTACGGATTACATATTTGATGGGACCAAATCCACTCCTTATATGGAATACGACATTCCCAATCCCAAGACAGTATACGGTATCACCAAGAGCAGAGCGGAAGATTTTGTGAGACAGTTCTCACGCAAGTATTTTATCCTGCGTACGGCATGGCTGTATGGTGACGGTAAGAACTTTGTCAAGACCATGCTTCGTCTGGCTGAGGATCATAGGGAGGTTCGTGTGGTCAGTGATCAGTTCGGTACACCTACCTCGGCAGCAGAACTTGTTAAAGCTATAGACAGTATCATATTTACAAACAACTACGGAACTTATCATGCTACATGTGCAGGAAGATGTTCGTGGGCAGATTTTGCGGAAGAGATATTCCGCCTGGCAGGCAAGGACGTCAAGGTGATCAGGGTAAGTACTGATGAATATGGAGTTGCCACTCCCAGACCGCTTAATTCCGTACTGGACAATTATATGCTTCGTATGATAGGGGCATATGAATTTATTGACTGGCATGATGCGTTGGCCGCATACATGAAGGAACTGGGATATTAGGACAGATCGGATCATCCTTAAGAGACAGATATGAGGGAACACGGATCACGTAATACATTTGTATACAGGGCTGTTTTGACAGCTGTCATAATGCTGCAAGTAATTGCAGCATTTTATTTCTGTGCACGTAAGCAGGGTTTTCACTATGACGAATATTATTCATATTATTCTTCCAATGTGAGCAGCGGACTTGCTCCGTCAGACTGTGAATGGATGAACAGAGATGACATCATGGACGAATTCATGGTCATAAAAGGTGAAGGATTCAATTACGGCATGGTCAGACTTATGCAGACTTATGATGTGCATCCGCCGGTATACTACTATGTTCTTCATACAGTATGTTCATTGACGCCGGGAGTCTTTTCCAAGTGGCAGGGTCTTGCAGTCAATCTGATCTTTTATGTTTTCGGAATAGTCATGCTGTGGATGATAGCTGACATTGTCTCGCATGGTGACAAAAAGACAGATGTTTTCACAGTGGCGCTGTTTGGCTTTTCGCCTGCGATCATAAGCGGGGTTGTGTTCATACGTATGTATGTCATGCTCACCTTTATGTGTCAGCTTTATATCTATATTCACCTGCGGGCGATCAGAGATAAGAGGTTTGATATTAAGCACTTTGACATTCCTGTTTTTATCCTTACATTCATAACAGCGGGAATACATTATTACGGAATAGTATTCATGTTCTTTGTGGCATTATATATGTTCTTCCATCTTCTTATCGATTCTTCGACCAGGAAGAAGGCATTTACATATGCGGTATCCGTGTTTTTGGGACTTGCAGCATTCTTATTATCATATCCGGCAGCTGCCGGACATATACTTCACAGTTACAGAGGCACGGAAGCGCAGGCAGCGTTTTTTGATATTCAAAATATGGCAGACAGAGCCGGACTGTTTGTTGGTATGTTGAATGAATACCTGCTTCACGGATCATTTTATATTCTTATATTGGTGGTTTTGCTGATATATGCAACGGGAAGATACAGAAGGACAATTGAGCACACACCGAGAGATCATGAGAATTATATGTTGCGCCTTATATGTGTGACAGCATTTGGATATTTCTTTGTGGTGTATAAGACTGCATTGACCAACGCTGAAGAAGCGGTCAGATATGAAATGCCGGTATATGGATTGATAATCTTTTTGACTGTTTATGCCATAATGGTTTGCAGGATAGAGATGTCGGAAGCAATCGGGCGTATAATATATCCGGCAAAAGTGACACTTCTGTCAGTTGCAGTAATCCTGCAACTTGTTGCCCTGTATCAGAGTAAGGTAGTATTCCTTTATGAACAGGACAAAACTTCGTATGAGTGGGCTGAAAGCCACAGTGATGACACGATAGTGTATATATATAATCCGAACAATCAGTGGATGATATGGGATGATTCCATGGAGCTGATGCAGTATGAACGTATATTTTTTGTAAGTATGGACGGTGAAGAAAAGATTACGGATACTGACATAACGGGAGCATCACATATGTATGTGTATACCGTGAGGGGCGATGCGGCCATGGACAGATTAAATGATATCATGGAAGCTGACGGCAATGATCACAATGCCGAAAAAGTGAGGGAATTGCAATATGTTGACATCTACGAGATCAGATAAACTTAGAATAGCTATGCTTGGTCATAAGAGGATACCTTCGAGAGAGGGTGGAATTGAGGTGGTAGTGGACAGGCTCGCTACCGGAATGGCAAGACTCGGACACAGAGTTACATGCTATAACAGAGGCGGCCATCATGTAAGCGGTGCGGAATTTGACAAGGACCTCTATGATGGACCTGACAGATACAAGGGCGTTATTCTTAAGAAAGCATGGACCATAGATGCAAAAGGACTTGCGGCAGTATCATCTTCTGTCTTTGCCAGCATAGCTGCAGCATTCGGCCCATATGACGTCGTGCATGTACATGCGGAAGGACCATGCCTTATGTGCGGATTTATCAAGTTCATGGGTAAGAGAGTGATAGTAACGGTACATGGACTTGATCACAGACGGGAAAAATGGGGGCGTTTTGCTTCCTGGTATATCATGCAGGGCGAACGAGCCGCGGTGAAGCATGCGGATGAGATCATAGTCTTAAGCAAGGCAGTTCAGGATTACTTTATGGAACTGTATGGCAGAAGAACTGTATTTATACCTAACGGAGTGGATGCAGTCAAGCCGTTGGATGCAGATATCATCACAGACAAATGGGGCCTTAAGAAGGATGAGTATATCCTTTTTCTCGGGCGTATCGTACCTGAGAAAGGTGCGCATTATCTAATAGAGGCTTATCGTGGTCTTGGTACTGATAAGAAGCTTGTGATAGCAGGCGGAGCCTCTGATTCGGATGAGTACTATGATAAGTTAAAAGGGGCCGCCGGGGATGATAAGAACATCATATTTACAGGTTTTGTGCAGGGAGAAGCACTTGAAGAACTCTACAGTAATGCATATATATACTGCCTTCCCAGTGATCTTGAGGGCATGCCTTTAAGCCTTTTGGAGGCGATGAGTTACGGCAATGCCTGTCTGACTTCCGATATTCCCGAGTGCGCGGATGTCATTGCGGATAAAGGCGAGACATTTAAAAAGGGCGATGTCTCGGACTTAAGAGCAAAGCTTGTCACACTCATGGATGATCCTTCTGCAGTTGATGCACTCAAAGCACAAGCTGCCACATATATTACCGGCAAGTACAGTTGGGATGATTCCATCCGTAAGACCCTTGAACTGTATCGCGACTAAGTATTACGGAGCAATGATAACATGGCTGTTTCTTGCGGATTTAAGGCAAGTAGTGTATACTGTTTTCTGATGATTCACAGACATACGGATATTTAGAGAATACGTTACGGGGAAGATGTCCGAGACGTATGAATATATGAGAATGGAGAGAAAGTATGGCAGATATAGCGCTTATCACAGGTGTTACAGGACAGGACGGATCTTATCTTGCAGAGTTTTTGCTTGATAAGGGATATGAGGTTCATGGTCTTATCAGGAGACATAGTACTCAGAATACCGAGAGGATAGATCATATACTGGCAGGCCCGTATAACGGCACGAAGTTTTTTCTGCACTATGCGGATATGACGGATTCGAGCGGACTGATCAGACTTGTCTCTGAGATCAAGCCTACGGAGGTATACAATCTTGCGGCTCAGTCGCATGTAGGTATATCTTTTGAGGTTCCGGAGTATACGGCGGAGGCGACAGGAGTATCGACCATAAAACTGTTGGAGGCGCTCAGACTTTACGGCGGCTCGTGCAGATATTATCAGGCATCCACATCAGAGCTTTTTGGCGGAATACCCGAGACTGCTCCGCAGAGTGAGAAGACACCATTTTATCCCAAGAGTCCGTATGGTGCAGCAAAGCTCTATTCATACTGGATTACGGTTAATTACAGAGAATCATATAAGATGTTTGCCTGCAACGGTATACTCTTTAATCATGAGTCGCCCAGACGCGGAGAGAATTTCGTAACAAGAAAGATCACTTTGGCTATAGCCAATATTCTGGCCGGCAAGCAGGAGAAGCTTTCTCTTGGTAATATGAATGCCAAGAGAGACTGGGGGTTTGCAGGTGATTATGTGGAAGGCATGTGGCTGATCTTACAGCAGGAGAAGCCGGATGATTTCGTGTTGGCTACCAATGAGACACATACAGTCAGAGAGTTTGTTGAAGCTGCATTTGCTGAATGCGGTATCAGCATTCGCTGGGAAGGCGAAGGAATAGATGAGAAGGGAATAGACGCAGCGACCGGCAAGGTGCTGGTAGATGTTAACCCTCAGTTCTACAGACCCGCAGAGGTTGAGTTCCTTTGGGGCGACTGCACCAAGGCAGAGACTACACTTGGATGGAAGCGTAAGGTTGATTTTAAGGGGCTTGTGGCCATGATGATGGATTCGGATCTGAAGGCCATAGCCGGTGTGAGCACGCAGGACTATCGTGCAGGAAAGAGATAGATCATAGAATATCATGATCGAAGTATTGATAAGTTGGATAATCATAGGGTTTACCGCATATGTGACAGGTTTTTGTCTGTTGCATATTCTGTGTCGTATACTTGGAGTCGACTTTGGTATATGTGACAAAGAGATGCCTCATCTTCACGTGATGAGATCACTTTTCGGATTGTGCGGTATCAATGTATTTGCGCAGACAGTCAGTCTGTTTGGAAGAGTGGGTATGGTAGCAGATGTGCTGCTTATTGCAGTATGTCTGCTGCTTCTTTTTTTAATGCGAAAAGATCTCTTTTCAGAATTCTCAATTAAAATATGGATATATGAGCATCCGATCACCATGACGGTCTATGCATTGCTGATCCTGCTTTTTGCATATGGGACCAGCAGAGGATACATGCATTTCGATACCAATCTGTATCATGCGCAGGCGATCAGATGGATCGAAGAATACGGTACAGTACCGGGGCTTGCCAATATTCAGAGCAGATTTGGATATAACAGTGCTGAGTTTGCGCTGAATGCATTATATGGATTTAAGTGGATGGTTGGAAGATCATTGCATACAACGGCGGGATATTTTGCACTCATATCATCTTTTGTGGCAGTAGGGATAAAAGATGCGTTGACCACAGAGGATGGAAAGATATGCATAAAACCGCGCATCTCGGATTATGTTCGCCTGGGACTTATCTATTATCTGGGTATCATATACAGCGATATGGTATCGCCTGCATCAGACAATTATGCGGGAGTGCTGGTGTTTGACATAGTCATTTTTTGGCTTGATATATATAAAGCAGATACTGTGGATATGAATGCCCGTGACACTTCGGGTGATTTCAACAGGAATTCTGACACAGATGTCACAATGATGTTAAGGGCATTCATCTGTATTCTGATCGTCTATGCCATCACCATCAAGTTGAGCCTTGCACCGTTACTGCTGTTGGCGCTTATACCGGGAATATATTGGATCCGACATCGGGATCACAGATCTGTGATCGTAAGTATATTGACTGGGCTTATTATTTCATTGCCGTATTTCATCAGAGGACATATCATATCCGGGTGGATACTGTATCCGTCTACACTTATATCCATAGGGTCTCCCGACTGGCAGTTGCCAAAGGGCATGGCACAGTATGATGCCAGAGAGATAGGAATGTGGGGGAGAGGTATAACTGACGCCACACTTTGGGACAGTACAGGATTTGTGAATTGGATTCCTAAATGGTGGAGTTCTTTGGCTGCTATGGAGAAAATATGGATGTTTACTACGGTGATTGCTTTGATCTATGTACTTACCGTGACAATCGCTTTATGGATTGCTCTACGGAAGACCGAATCAGAATCAGGATCGTATGCTGATATTTCATTGATGTGTATTGTGGCAGCAGGAACTGTATTTTGGTTTATCAGCGCTCCGTTAATAAGATACGGATATCCTTATCTTATAATAATGCCGCTTCTGTCTGTCGGATATTTTGCTACAACTGTTAACATACGTCGGATTATTAAGAATTTAATCTTTGCGTTTCTTGCCTTTGGAATATGCATGGTAAAGTTTAAAGATTTAACGCAGGATATATTACGAACAGCTGATTGGCAATATTATGTCAACCAACAGAACTATATCGATGGTGAGGCATATACTTATGAGGTAGACGGGATCACCGTGTATGTGGCCAAAGACGCAGGTCAGATAGGATATTATAAGATGCCTTCCACTGTCGAAGAGAGACATGATTTCTCTCTCAGAGGAGATGATCTTTCGGATGGATTTAAACATATTCAATAGTCAGGTCGTCTTCAATATACAATAACTAAGATTTTGATGACGTCTGCATACTATATATGGTATAATAATATGATTTTGGATACTTTGTGCAGGTGCAGTGATCTGCAATATGCACAGAGATAAAGAGGAGGTTCAACATGGCAAATCTGTCAAAGGGAGATAAGATATATGTGGCCGGTCACAGGGGACTTGTGGGCAGTGCCATTGTCAGGTCGCTTAAGAGATCCGGATATGAGAATATAATAGGCAGAACACATTCAGAACTTGATCTTACGGATCAGGCTGCGGTAAGAGCTTTTTTTGAAACAGAGAGGCCTGATGTGGTCGTTTTAGCGGCAGCCAAGGTAGGTGGTATCAATGCCAATCAGTCAGAACCGGCAGAATTTGCATATCAGAATATGCAGATACAGTGTAATGTCATCAAGTGCTGTCATGACTTCAAGGTCAAGAAACTTCTCTTTTTGGGCAGTACATGCATATATCCCAAGATGGCGCCTCAGCCTATTCCGGAGAGCGCTTTGCTCACAGGACCTCTTGAGATCACCAATGAAGCATATGCCATAGCCAAGATATCGGGACTTAAGATGTGCAGTTATTTTAAGCAACAGTACGGTGACGATTTCATCAGCTGTATGCCGACCAATTTGTACGGACCCTATGACAACTATGAATTGAGTGGTTCGCATGTGATGCCTGCGATGATCAGGAAGTTCCATGAGGCCAAGGTAAACGGCGCTCCGAGTGTTGAACTGTGGGGAACAGGTGCACCTTTAAGAGAGTTTCTTTATTCGGACGATATGGCTGATGCCTGTGTATATCTCCTTGAACACTATCAGGGAATGGAACATGTCAATATAGGAACAGGTAAGGAGATCACCATCAAGGGTCTGGCGGAACTTGTAAAAGATACGGTGGGCTTTGAAGGAGAGATTGTTTGGAATAGCGATATGCCTGACGGAACACCGAGAAAACTTACAGATGTGACTAAGCTCCATGAACTTGGTTGGACCCATAAGGTAGAGCTTGAAGAAGGTGTTAAGCTTGCTTATGACTGGTTTAAAGATAACATTGACATAGCACGTAAATAACAGCGCACATATCCAGAGGTGTGAGCAACATGGCAGTAATGGGGATAGTATTGATAGCAGTCCTGCCGTATATGGCGGGATATATCATAAAGACTCTTATGAATAGTAAAGAGACTGGTCAGATTGAGACATATCTGACGGGTTTCTTTTTTATTTTTTTACTGCAGGGACTGTTTTTTTCTGTGGGGTATATGGTACTTAACAGACCTTTCGATATGTTGTGCAGGGATTTTAAAATTGTTTTGGGTCTGATAGTCATCGCATTTGTGATTGTAGGAACTGTTAATCTCGTTTTGATTTTTATTAAAGGGAAAAAAGAAATTTACAGAGCGAAGCTTAAGAACGATGAATGGATTCTGTTAGGCATCATGCTCGTTATTGCCGCATTGATAGTTGCCAGGGTGTTTTGCATTACGGATTATATCAGAGACGATTACATGCTTCCGACTGTCAGAATGACAGTATCCACGCATACGATCAATGAGTTTAATCCCATCACCGGGAGACCGTACGAACTGGGACTTATAACCTCGAGAAAGATCATCACTCTGCCGGTGTATTATGCCTTTTTATGCTGTACATTCGGGATAGATACTTTAAATCTTCTCTATGTCATCATGACTTTGCAGACTGTGGCATGTACATACCTGTCATGCATGTTTTTCATCACACCCATACTCAAGGTCAGGAGCAGGATATACATGTTTGGGATATTTTTGGGAGCGATCATATTAAGCGGAGACTATTTCATGAACGCCATAGGAGCAAAACTTTTGTGGCGTGGCTATGCCGGCGACACGATAGTGGCTGCGGTTATACTTCCGTATGCTTTGGCTTTGGTTGTGGGAGATTACAGGCAGGTATTTTTGGCAGATAAAGATCAGGCTGAGTATAAGAAAGAGATAAAGAGAATAAGGATACAGAGCATATTTAAGCTGATCTTAGTCAGCATGACATCTTTATTTATCACAAGCGTTGCCAAAGGTTTGCTGATAATAGCCATCACGGTAGTCCTTGCACTTGTATGTTATATTGTAGCGATACGTAAACAAATGGGAGTCGACGACGGCTCGCTGTTTTTAGGAGAATGACCTATGGCTGCTGTAGCGGGTACAATGTATTCATTTTTTCAAAACAGCAAGATGGAAGGGGCATACATGCTGCTTTTTGCCCTGAGCCTTGTTATTCTTTATACGATGGGCAGAGACAGAGAAAAAACAATGGTGCTGTATTCTGTGCTGCTCCTTGCGACAGTTATATTTAATCCTCTTACAGTGTGGATACTGTCGCTCATATTCCCTGCGGCCGGTGACTTTAAGCCGATCGTGGGTCTCATTCCGGTACTTGTATGTGTTCCATACGGCATAACCATACTTGTATATAATATTAAGAATTCCAGAGTCAGAAAAGTAGTATGCGGACTGTTGCTTCTGTATGTAGCGATATGCGGTAATTTCTTCGGAATGTTCGGAGGCAATACAAGTACTGCCCGCAATCTTTACGATCCGGAGAAACAGAAGATAGTGGATTATTTAAGTGGATCCGATTCCGAACTAGTACTTGCGGATGATGGGATACTGCCTTTCATAACAGCATATGGAGGGGGAGTACCTCTTATATACGGTGAAGATATCATGCTGTTTGACGGTGATCTTGGCATAATGGACCGTTATGATAATGAAGCCATAGAATTGCATAATCTTATGTGGGAGCCGCAGAAGAATATGGATGAGATAGCTGATATGGCTTATGAACAGGGATGTGATATAATAGTGGCTAAGAGATATGCCGAATCAGAGGATGTTGCAGGGCACTATAAGGCCGATATTGCGACGGATGATTATATAGTCTACAGGATTGGAGATTAGTGTGGATAAGAGATTACTCAGTGTCATAGTTCCGTGCTTCAATGAAGAAGCCAATATAGCGTATTTTTATGATGAACTTATGAAAAATGAACAGTTCTTTGAATCCAAGGATCTTGAACTGGAACTCATATATGTTGACGACGGATCGAAGGATCAGACGGTCGGTGAAGTAAAGAAACTGCGAGATAAGGATGAAAGAGTAAGGCTTGTATCTTTTTCCCGTAATTTCGGCAAAGAGGCGGCTATTTATGCCGGGTTTGTCAAAGCCAAGGGTGACTATGCAGTCATAATGGATGCGGATTTGCAGGACCCGCCGTCACTTTTGCCTGAGATGTTCGGATATATTGAAGAAGGATATGATTCGGTAGCAACGAGAAGAGTGAGCCGTAAGGGCGAACCGCCTATCAGAAGCTTTTTTGCGAGACGCTTCTACAGGCTTATGAATAAGATCTCGCATGCGGATATCGTGGACGGAGCCAGAGATTACAGGCTTATGACCAGACAGGTGGTGGACGCGATACTTTCACTCGGCGAGTATAACAGATTCAGTAAGGGTATATTCGGTTGGGTAGGTTTTAACACCAAATGGATAGAATATGAGAACATTGAGCGCCTTAAGGGCGAGACCAAGTGGAATTTCTGGGGGCTGTTTTTGTATTCGCTTGAGGGTATAGTGGCTTTTTCTACCATGCCCCTTGCCATTGCTTCGATACTTGGAGTGGTATTTTGCTTCATGGCCTTTATACTCATCCTTTTTATTCTGATCAGGTCACTGTTTTGGCATGATCCGACACCCGGCTGGCAGTCGTTAACATGTATTATTTCGCTCGTCAGCGGTGTGCAGCTTTTATGCCTTGGAATAGTAGGACAGTATCTGTCCAAGACGTATATGGAAGTCAAGAACAGACCCAAGTATCTGATTAAGGAAGAGATATGAAGATATCAATCGTCACGCCGGTATATAATGCCATCGGTTTCATAGATGCTACGATAGATATGGTCCTTAAGCAGGATTATGAAGATTGGGAATGGATCCTCGTGGAAGACGGATCCGGTGACGGTACCAGGCAGCATCTGGAAAAAATGATCGCTTCAGGATTACCGGACAGCCGTATACGCATTATCTTCGCGGATGATAATGAGCACGGGGCAGCAGGAGCACGCAATATAGGTATTGATGCAGCCGAGGGAAGATATATCGCCTTTTTGGATGCGGATGATATATGGCATAAGGATAAACTGTCAACACAGCTTACATTTATGGAAGAAGAAGATGCGGCATTTTCATTTACTTCTTATGAATTTGGAGACAGTGATGCCGTGGGCACCGGAAGATTCGTGAGGGTTCCTGACAGTCTAAGCTACAGACAGGCTCTGTCGCGGACGGTGATCTTTACCAGTACGGTTATGATAGACACCGAGAAGATTGATAAGAAACTCATACACATGCCATATATAGCAAGTGAAGACACTGCGACATGGTGGAATATATTACGCACAGGTATATGTGCCAGGGGGATAGACAGATCTCTAACCATATACAGAAGGCCGGCTAAGTCTCTTTCCAGCAACAAATTACTGGCTGTCAGGCGTATATGGAATCTGTACAGAACACACGAAGGATTGGGAGTAATTAGTTCTGCTTACTATTTTGTCGGATGGGCAGTAAGAGCCACGATAAGAAGGATATGATCATCATTCATGAACATTAAAGAAACCGTTAAAAGAACCGTTATACTGCTTTGGAGCATACTTGGCGTGGCCATACTCACGGCCATTTACGCATATGTGTGGACCATGCTCATTCACGGACGTCTGGTATGGCATGTTAAACTGTATTTTAAAGGACACCTGCTCATGGTGTTCGTGTACTTTGTGCTCCTGTTTTTCTTTGACAGCACTTTCGGAGGACTTAAGATCGGGTATCTTAAGCCTTGGGATGTGTTCTTCTCCAATGTATTTGCCATTGTTATAGTCGATGTTGTCAGTTATCTTCAGATATCACTTATGGAGATCAGACTGTTCAGAGGCGATGTGATGTTATTCATGGCGCTTGTACAGGTCGCCTTTGCAGGTGCATGGGTGTATCTGGGAGGAAGACTGTATCACCTGTTTTTCCCGCCGAGGAGACTGTTGCTTATATATGGCGATCATCCGATAGACGATATACGGGATAAGTTTGCAACGCGCAAGGATAAATACCGTATAGAGAAGCTTATGTACATGGGCGAGGATGAGGAAGTCCTATACTCGCAGATGAACAGTAAAGATTATGATGGTGTGGTATTGTGGGACGTACCTGCCCAGACACGTAATCGTATGCTTAAGTATATGTACGCACGTAACATCCGTGTATATATGATGCCCAAGATATCGGACGTGATCATCAAGGGGTCAGATCCGCTTCATCTTTTTGATACGCCAATATTCCTTACCAGAGAGTACAATCTCAAGGTAGAACAGCGATTTGCCAAGAGACTGATAGATATAGTATTTGCCCTGATTCTGTCGATCATCACTTCTCCCATCATGCTGATCACGGCAATAGCCATCAAGATATGTGACAGAGGACCGGTACTTTATAAGCAGATCAGATGTACCGAAGGAGGCAGGGAATTTAAGATCATCAAGTTCAGATCCATGAGAGTTGACGCTGAGAAAGATGGGATTGCCAGACTTGCGACCAAGGGAGATGATCGCATCACACCTGTCGGACATTTTATACGAGCGGTGCGCATTGATGAACTCCCGCAGCTTTTCAATATTCTTAAGGGAGATATGTCATTTATAGGTCCCAGACCGGAAAGACCTGACATAATAAAAGAATACATGGAAGAGATGCCTGAGTTTGCGTTCAGAATGAGGGTCAAGGCCGGACTTGCCGGATATGCGCAGGTATATGGCAAATACAATACCACACCATATGATAAGCTCAAATTGGACTTAAGCTATATAGAGAATTACAGTGTATGGATGGATATCAAACTTATGATACTGACTCTTAAGATACTGTTCAGCCCCGAGGCTACGGAAGGCGTGGAAAGCGGGCAGACAACAGCGGCAAAGGAGACAGTTGATAAAAACAGTAAGCCATAGGAGGTAGATTATGTCAACCTACAATCCGGGGGAACACGGCATAGATCTGAAAAGACTGTACAAACAGATAATACATAAGATATGGATAATAATAGCAGCGACAGTAATCGGTGCTATTATTGGCATCTTGGGATATATGCTGTACAGTCATATAGTCGGTGGAGATACGGTATACAGGATCAGCAATGACTATTATATTACACTCAATTATGACGAATATCCCAACGGAGTGGATTACTATAATGCCTATACGTGGGACAGCATATTAAGGGATGACCCCATAGTCGAGTACGCGCTTACTCTTATTCCGGGAGTGGAGAAACAACAGATACTTGATTCTGTGACCGGGGAGATACTCGGAGATTACAGACTTTTAACCGTGCATGTTACCGGAACGGATGAAAACCTTGTAAGGGAGATATCCGATGCATACAAGCAGGCACTTCCGCATTTTGCGACAGATATAGATATGATATCGCATATAGATGTGTGGACTGATGCGGATATGACTGTGTATGATGCATATACAAGGGACGGTAATGCGGGCTTTTTGGGCGCATTGGTTTGCTTTATCATTTCAGTGTTTGTTATCGCGTTATATTATGCGATAGATGACGGTATCTATACGGAGAGGGACTGGGCCGGCAGATATCCGGACATTCCTTTCTTCGGATACGAGGGATCCGATGAAGCTTCGGTTAATATCGGACACATAATAGGCAGCGAAGAGGGATACAGGATACTTTCCGTGTCAGATCTTAAGTTTGATGTGAATACATTTGATGAGATGAGAACCTCAAAGGGCGTCATACTAAGTGTCGTAGAGGGAAAAGACAAGGGAGATATCATAGATAAAGCGGTATATACCCTGCGCAAACAGGATATTAATGTTGCGGGAGTACTTATGCAGAAAAAGTCTGTAATGGAGGAATAATATGACACTGCAGACACTTGTGTCAGGTGTAGAACTTAATACAGCGACTGTGGCGTCAGATATGAAGCTTGACAGTGATGCCATTGTGATCAATCAGACTGATCATTTCGGATATGATGAATACAAATACAATGATCATAAGATATGCTGCTACAGCTTTAAGGAGAGAGGAGTCGGCTTAAGCCGTAATAATGCCCTGCTTCGAGCAGACTCAGATCTCATTCTTTTTTCTGATGAAGACATAGTATATGATGAAGGGTATGCGTCCAGGATATGTGCCGCATATGAGCAGTATCCAGATGCAGACATGATACTTGTCAATATCAGGGTTGCTCCTGACAGAGCGACATATTGTATCAGAAAGCCCATGCGTGTTCATCTGTGGAATTGTGGCAGATACGCCACGTACAGTTTTTCATGCAAAAGAGAGAGCATTCACAAAGCCAATATCACATTTCATCTTCTGTTTGGAGGCGGAGCAAGATACAGCAACGGAGAAGACAGCTTGTTTATAGAAGAGTGTCTTAAAAAAGGGCTTAAGATATATGCTCTTCCCATAGAGATCGGTGAAGAGAAACCAAGACCCAGCACGTGGTTTACAGGATATAATGAGAAATACTTCTATGACAGGGGTGTGTTGTATAAGTACCTGTACAGAAGGATGGCTGTACCTATGTGTATGGTATATGTATTCAGAAAACGTAAGTGGATGCTTACGGAACTTTCTTTTAAACAGGCATTGTCGCTTATGCTTAAAGGAGTAAAAGAGGCATAGTATATGATCATGTATTTTCTGTTCGCTGCCGTTACCATGGCGTTGGCATGCGGATACAGACAAACAGCATATATGAGAAGTGACGGATTTATCAGCAGGCAGCAAACGATCAACAGGATAATAGTCATTGCTTTGTTTACACTGCTTACGGGACTTGCAGCGCTTAGGATCGAGGTGGGCAATGACTATGGTACATATGTGGTCACCTGCCATGAGATATTCCAGCGAGGATATGTGGTTACCGAACCGGGATACAATCTCATAGTTCGAATTCTCTATACTCTGTCAGGCAAAGAAGATTATCTTCTAATGTTTGGGGTATTTGCTGCAGCGATCGCGGCGATCATCCTTAAGATCATCAAAGATCAGAGTGACAGCTTCGCTCTGAGCTTTTATATTTTTATGACCATGGGGCTGTATTTTAAGAGCTTTAATACGGTCAGATACTATTTCGCATTGCTCATAGCGATATACAGCTTAAGATATGTGATTGACATAACACACAAAAACGACAACAGGATAAACTATGAGAATCTGATCAAATTCTTACTATTGATCACTTTGGCGGCAACGTTCCATAAGAGCGTTCTGGTGGTGATACCGATGTATCTGTTTGCCAGACTTAAGTGGAATAGGTGGGTATATGCCGTTATGTGTGTTGCAGCGGCATTACTTTATGTATTTAGGGCACAGGTGATGGACCTTGCACTAAAACTGTATCCCTCATATAAGGATACAGTCTATGTGGAGCAGACGCACAGTATTTCGGAGAACTATGCAGCCATAGCAGGATGCATTCTGATTCTTATCCTCTGCATCATATATTATAAGGCCGCTATAGCAGACAGGGCTGATAACAGACTGTACCATCATCTGAATGTAATGGCGATACTTATGTATCTAAGTTGCAGTTTTCTTCCGCTTATAACAAGATTCGGATATTACCTTATCACTCCGGAGATACTTCTTGTTCCGAATATCATATGCTCCATTAAGGATGAGGATGAAAAAAGGCGTGTTAAACTTGCGGCAGTTGTTTTCTGCGCACTGTATTTTGTGTATTTCCTGCATATAGCAGACAGAGTAGGAATCCGTGTATTGCCGTACAAGAGCTGGCTGTTTTATGATCACTACTGGCTGAACCAGACCGATACTTTCTGATTATGGATAAAAGAAACAGAACTGTAATAATAATATCCGTGTTATGTGCATTTGCAGGCATAATATTTTCTGTTGCCATAATATGCGGGATATATTTGACCAAAAACGATGTGAATCCTTCAAATGACGCGACTGTCATATCTGCAGAAGGCAATGCGGATGTACACGAATCTGAGATTCAGCAGATAACTCCGACAGCAGATATTACAGGTGGAACTGATGTTGTAGACAGTGATACTGCCGGCACAGCAGATACCGCTGAAGAATTCGGCGATATCAAAGAGGGCGAACAGGATGATGATCCCGATTCCAAGACCACAGCCTTGCAGATTAAAGAACTACCATATTTTCCTTTGGAAGTGGTCAATGAGCAGGTGATAATCGGGAGATCCGGCTGGTTGTTTTATGCGGGAAAGAACAACGTTGAAAGCTATAACGGATCCAACTTAATGTCAGATGATGAACTGGAAAAATGTGCGGAAACTCTGGCAGAGCTTACTGAGGTCGGTAAAGCGTGCAATAAAGAGATCCGTTTTATGGTATGTCCTGAGAAGGAAGCCATATATCCCGAGTATTATCCTACAGTGGACATGTATTCTGAAAAGACCAGAGCGGACATCGTATATGAGTATATGCAGGGATATCCCGATGTGTATTACATATATCCGAAACAGGCACTTATTGATGAAAAGAGAAATCTTCAGCTTTATTATACGTATGATTCTCATTGGAACAGTGCCGGTGGATATATAGGAGCGAAAGAACTCTTATCAACTCTTGATATACACATGGATGACATCAAAAATATGAGGGTACGCAGAGTTGTTTCATTGTCGGGAGATCTCCTTTTGCTTGGTAACATGAGCGGTGACGACAATAAAAAAGACGTCGATTTCGATTTGGGATATAAGCCTGATACAGAGATCATCTCGGCTCCTGAGACGCATGCCGTTGAACAGACGGCAGATTATATAACCGATGCTAAGGATGACAGACATTTTGTTATGGTCGGGGATTCGTTTAACGTGCAGATGATGAATTATATCTGCAGGGAATATGCACATTGTTCATTTGTGCATGCAATGACGATCAACGGCAAGGAAGCGCGTAATATGATCAGTGATGCGGACATTCTGGTATTGGAGACCGTTGAACGAAATCTGGGTGATCTGCCGGCCTATGCCGACAGCATAAGAAGGCAGCTGGAGGCCGATTGATATGAAAGTACATTTTGATATCATTGTGGTGAATTTCAATTCGGGTGAAGGACTTAGGAATACCCTTACGAGCATCTACGAACAGGATTACTGGGATTATGACGTGTTTATAAAGGATGCGGAATCTACGGATGAAAGCTTAAATGGCCTTACTAAAGCCGGATTCTTTGCAGATGAGCACAGAAGTACAAGGACTCACATATATACGGATAAGGACGGGGGGATATACGATGGTATGAATCGTGCCCTGTCACATCTTAAAGAAGAAAAAGGACTTGGTCACGCACAGTATGTAATCTTTCTTAACAGCGGTGACAGATTCGATGACAGGCAGGTGCTTGGAAAAGCTGCGGATGTGATAGAAGAAAAGGCACATGATGCAGACAGACCTCATATATTTTATGGAGATCAGTATAATGATGCCACAAAAACGGCAGTAACTTCGGTCCCAAAGCTTAATGAGTTTGCGCTTTTTCGAAATGTTCCGTGCCATCAGGTGTGTTTCTATGACAGCACTCTTTTTGAAGATAGGGGATATGATACGAAATACAGGGTGCGGGCTGATTATGAGCATTTTTTGTACTGTGTATATGAAAAAAGGGCTTTGACCGTACATATGGATATAACGGTGTCCGAATACGAAGGCGGTGGTTTCTCTGAGACTAAGAACGGAAAGAACATATCCGCGGAAGAACATAAAGAGATAACGGACAGATATATGGGTGAGCGAGCTTTAAGATACAGATTGATAATGGCAATGACCGGAGCGGGATTACGTACCAGGATTGCGGAGAATCCAAGATTTGCAGGTGTGTATAATCGTATTAAGACGGGGATATATAAAAGAAGATGAAGGTATTATGGGTATGTAACACTTTGCCTGCAACGGTTGCAAGAGTGATGCATAAGACAGAAGATAATAAGGAGGGCTGGCTGGACGGAACACTTGGCCGTATGTCAGCAGAAGCAGACGTATCGAATACTCTTACTCTGGCCATAGCCTACCCATCTGATCCGTCCGGTACGAATCAGGCCGGCAATGGCACAGAGGTTTCTCTTAATGATATGTTTAAGGTAAATCTGTACGGTTACAGTGATGACCGGATAAGGCCGGAGATATATAACTGTATGCTCGAAGGAGAATTTGAAAGGATAATCAATGACTTTGATCCTGATATAATACATGTTTTTGGAACGGAATATGGTCACAATCTTGCCGTCAGTCGCGTAAGAGACAGATTAAAGACAGAGGCCGGAAAGCCGGCACTTCTTATCGGGCTCCAGGGAATTATATCAGAGTGTGCAAAAGAGTATACTGCCGGTATGCCGCAAAAAGCAGTGGAATCAAAAACCTTAAGAGATGTTCTTAGAGATGACAATGTGGCCAGGCAGCAGGAGAAATTTGCAAAGAGAGGCGAATTTGAGAAAGAAGCTGTTACGTATGCAACAGATATTACCGGAAGGACTTCCTTTGACAGAAACTGGTCTAAGGATCACAGCCCTAATGCCCGTTACCATCATATGAACGAGACTCTGAGATCGAAGTTCTATTCAGGCACATGGGATATTACAGAATGTGACAGACATGTCATATTTATGAGTCAGGGAGACTATCCGTTAAAGGGAGTACATAATGTGATTGTGGCCTTGGCAACACTTAAGGAGAAGTATCCTGATTGTAAGCTTGTTGTCGCCGGCGCCAATATCACGGCAGCCGATACAGCCATGCAGAGACTTAAACTTTCAGGATACGGAAGATACTTAAGGCAGCTTATTGACAGATATGATCTGAAAGATCATGTGTGCTTTACCGGCCCTCTTAATGCAGATCAGATGAAAGACATATTTCTTAAGTGTCACACTTATTTATGTGCAAGTTCACTCGAGAATTCACCCAATTCCATGGGAGAAGCGATGCTCCTGGGTGTGCCTGTAGTAGCGTCAAGAACGGGTGGGATACCATCAATGATAAAAGATGATGAAGAAGGGCTTTTATATGATTCGATCGAGGACATGACTGAGGCCATGGATAAGATCTGGTCGGATGATGCATATGCAACCGAACTTGGTGCTCATGGTATGGCCAGAGCCAAAGTGACGCATGATCCGGATACCAATTACAGGAGACTGATCGAGATATATGAAGAAATCTGTTAAGATCACTTTTGTGTCCAATTACATAAATCATCATCAGATTCCTTTCTGTGAGGCTCTGCATAACAGGTCAGACTGTGACTTTTGTTTTGTCCAGACTCAGGAGATGGAGCAAAAAAGAATTGACATGGGATGGGGCGTCGATGTAAACAACCTTTCCTATGTAACAGAAGCATATGCCGACAGCAGGAAGGCATACGAAGCCGTTATGAACAGTGATATTCTGCTGATCGGATGGAACGAAGATGAGAGCCTGATATATGATGCTCTTGAAGAAGTGAGAAAAGACAGAAGCAGCAGAAGACTGGTCATACGTATCAGCGAGAGACTGTACAGGGAAGGTCAATGGAGAGCGATATCGCCCAAGGGACTCCTTCGCAAGTACAGGGAGCATATAAGATACAGAAGATCTCCGGTATATCTTTTGTGCAACGGAGCATATGTTGCCTCCGATTATGCACTTATCGGAGCATATCCGGGCAAAAGATATAAGTTTGGATATTTTCCTGCAACAAGGAGATATGAAGATCCGGAGGATCTGTTTAAAAAGAAGCCTGCGCTCAAACGTGTGGATCCGGGCAATACAGAAGAACTTCCGACAGAACCACCGGTACTTACCGATCATAATATAGAGATAGTATGGGTGGGCCGACTTATTCCGCTTAAGCATCCGGAGTATATGATTAAGATGGCAGACGAACTGTGCAGATGTGGCTATCGTTTTCATATAACCATAGTAGGCGACGGGAGACTTATGGATGAGCTTCAGACAGAAGCTTCGGACAGAATGGTAGATGACTATATTACATTTGCAGGAATGAGATCCCCTGAAGAAGCCAGAGATATCATGGAGAAGAGCCATATACACATCTTTACAAGCAATTATCTTGAGGGATGGGGCGCAGTAGTCAATGAGGGAATGAATGCAGGATGTGCTGAAGTGGTAAGTGAAAATACAGGTGTGGGTCCATATCTTATTGAGAATGGTGTGAGCGGACTTTTATATAAGGATGACAGTTACAGTGCCATGGTGGGTTGTGTGCTTAAACTCCTTGATGAGCCTGAACTAATAGAACAGTACGGAAGAAAGGCATATGACAGGATTGCAGGTTTGTGGAACGCAGAAGTCGCAGCAGAGAGGCTTATTAAGTTTCACGAAGGATATCTTGCGGGACATATCACGGCGCAAAAAGACGGTCCCTTTTCCGAAGCCTTCATCATAAAACCTGATTTTTGGGCTAAGGGAAGACTTACGGATTAACAGCGGAAGATTATTAACGGAGTGGAGATCAGTATGAGTGATAAGGCGTTAGTCTCTGTCATAATACCGGTATATAATATAGAATCACATCTGCTTATCAGATGTATTGAATCTGTTGCAGCACAGACTTATGAGCCGATTGAGATCATAGTGGTGGATGACGGATCGACTGACGGATCCGGAAAAGTATGTGATGAGACGGCTGCACGTTTAAACAGTGACAATGGTTCGCGTCGCAGAGAGATTAAGGTAATACATAAGGAAAACAGCGGATCATCCGGAGCAAGGAATGCCGGGCTTAAGGCCGCCTGCGGAGAATACATAGGATTTGTTGACAGTGATGACTATGTGGATCCTGATTTTGTAAGCAGCATGATGTCTGCCATTGACAGATACGGTGTTTCCATGGCACAGATCTCTAGAGACGAGATCGCAGAAGACGGATCCCAACTGCCGGATGTATGTATTCCGCCGGATAAGGAGTATCTTATAAGTGCCACGGAGCAGATGAGAGAGCTGCTGCTTCACAGAGGGGATTGCAGTTTCTGTACAAGGCTCACAAAGAGAGAGCTGTTTAATGGAAGAGAGTTTCCCGAAGGAAAGCTTAATGAGGACTTTTATCTTCTTGTTCAGATGCTTTCGGAAGTGGGTGAGTATGTGATACTGCCGACACAGGCATATCATGTATATTACCGCAGCGGAAGCAACAGCAGAAGCGGAGACAGAGAAGTATTCAGACAGGTATTTGCTGATATAGTGGATAATGCCGATCATGCGGAGAGGATCGTAAAGGAGCAGTATCCTTCTTTAATTACAGAAGCCAAGAGATTTGCCTTGTATCAGAGGCTTGATTATCTTTTGCACGTGCCTGTATCCATGATGAGAAGCGACAATTCGTTTTACGGATCGGTGATAAGATACATAAGAGGCAATATAGGAGCGGTATTGTTTAACAGATATCTTACTTTGAAGAACAGGGTATATCTTATGCTTTTTGCCGTCGCTCCGAAGACAATAAGAGTGATACATAAGAAGATAAAGAGATTTGATGCATAGCAATATATCGGGATTTAGAATTTATGGGTAGTAAAGAGGACAGATTTGAATATAATATTCCTCATGCAATGGCGGCATGCGTTATCGCAGCCATACTGTATATCGCGTTCCTTACAATGTGCGGGATAGTTCCTTTTGGGGATAATTCCTGGATCATAAAAGGAATGGAGAGGCAGTATGCGGATTATTTTACGTTCTTTAAGACCGTAATAGCCGGACAGAATGATTTTTTCTATTCATTTGATGGAACACTTGGCAGGAGTATGGTAGGGTTTTGTACATATTATCTGACCAGCCCGTTTTTGTTTATAACTCTTCTGTTTCCGCCAAAAGCTTTACCGATGGCAGTGTCACTCATTGCAGGACTTAAGCTTGCTTTATGTGCGTTTACATTTGATATGATGCTGCAGAGATTATGCGGCAGGAGTACGTATCTGTGTTCCGTGACCTACGCCCTCTGCGGATACATGATCTATAATGTTCCGAATCTCATGTGGTTGGATGTGCTTATTCTTTTTCCATTAGCGGTCATTGCTTTGGAAGCCCTTATAAAAGACGGCAAACTCATGGGTTATACGATATGTACCGCCCTCATCATATATCTTAACTACTTTATGGGATATATGGTGCTTGCATTTTTGCTTTTATGGACGATCGTAAGAGTGTTGATCGAGGTAAACGGCAACAGGCAGGAGATCATAATGCGATGGGGTGTTGCCACAACAGCCGGAATTGGAATAGATGCATTTGTGTTATTACCGGCGATCCTGGAACTGAGGGATATTTCTCTGACCTATGACGTGACCTATTCACGCATGGATATATCTTTGCTTTATTCCGGTATTCCCGTGATGATCTTTGCAATACTGTATTTCTTCAGTCGCAAGATACCCGCAAGAGAGAGATTCGTGATGTTTCTTTTGATGATCCTGCTCGGAGTATCTTATACATGGAAAAATGCGGCGATCATGTGGCATTTTCTGTTTAAGTCTGCTGACGGATCGTTTCCGGAAGCCTTCGCGGGAGTGTTTGTCACTTTGGTATGTGCCTGTCGTTTTTTACAGGTATGCGATCTTTCACGATCAAAAAGGATCATTGCAATATTGTTCTGTCTGTTGACGACAGTTATTCAGTTTGGCGATACACTTCGCAACGGAACAAATGTATACAAGGCGGATGCAGCAGACGTTAAGACCGCATCAGAGTATGCCAAAGAATATGATATGGCTGCTGATGCCATAGAATATATCAAGAAAAACGATGTCAATTTCTGGCGCATGGACAGTCGGGCACCGGCCAGAAAGAATGACGGAATGGCACATGATTATAGAAGCCTTACGTATTCGGGGACTTCAGAACTCGTGTATTCAAGGGATTTTCTGTACAGATTGGGATATGATACCGGAAGAAACTATGTGGACTACGGATGTGACAATACTGAGACCGCGGACTCCATTTTGGGAATAAGATATGTAATGGCAGATGCGACGCAGGCCCCTTTGATGCACAGAGAATATAAGCTTGCTTACGACGGAGATACGAAGGTGTATGTCAATCCGTATTCGTTGCCGGTTGCCTTGGGCGTATACAGAGAGATGAGCGGTGAGTCGTCGGATCCTTTTTCGATGCAGGAAGATATATATGGCAGGCTTGCGGGCGAACCGGCAGACATATTTGTCTATGCGGATTCAGAGTATATCGAATCCGATAACAGCAGACCCGTCAGGGAATATGAGGTAAAGGCGGCGGCAGACGGAGAGATGTATATGTACATATCCGATCTTATGGATGATGATGCCGGCCTTGAAATATATCTTAACAATGAATTCGTATGTTATTATGGTGAGGAAATATCCAAGAAAGTGATCAACCTCGGATACTATAAAAAGGGTGAAAGCTTATTGGTACATCTGATCGCTTCGGATTCAAGTGAATTCGGCAATGTGATATTTGCAACGGAAGATACGAAGGCTTTGGAGGAAGCATATAAAAAGACCATATCAAGACATGGTCTTGTGAGACAGATAAAGCCATCAAGTTTATATATCACTTTGGACAGTGCATATACCGTAGGAGATGATATAAGCGGTGAAGTAGGGGTGTTTACCACGATTCCGTATCAGAAGGGGTGGAAAGCCAAAGTTGCGGGGGTAAAGGTAGAGCCGATAGAAGTATATGATGCGCTTGTATATATACCTGTTACGGAAGCCCTTCAACAGGCAGAGCTTATGCCTGATGAGAATATCAGGATCGAGCTGTATTTTGTGCCTGACGGCTTTTATTTCGGAATACTTGTAAGTCTTGTATCGGTGTTTATTATTGTATTGATGGCAATCATAAAAAACAGCGAAGCAAGCTTTTTTGAAGATGATTATGAGGAAGAGCAAGAGGAGGAGTTAAATGAAAAATAACCTGCACGGATCGGTAATCATTACATACAGATGTAATGCGCACTGCAATATGTGTGATTGCTTTAAGGATCCCACCAGACCGGAAGAAGAGATAGATCTTGAGACTTTAAAGAAGCTTCCGGACATGGCATTTACCAATATAACGGGAGGAGAGCCTTTTATCCGTACGGATATAGGAGATATTGTGGAGTTGATATATAAGAAAACTCCCAGAATAGTGATATCTACAAATGGATACTTTACGGACAGGATTATTGAGTTATGTAAACAATATCCGCAGATAGGCATCCGCATATCCATTGAGGGACTGGAGGAGACCAACAATGCCATAAGAGGTCTTCCGGATGGATTTAACAGAGGCTATGGCACTTTGCAGAAGCTCGTGGAGATGGGGCATAAGGATGTAGGGTTTGGAATGACGGTTCAGGACATGAACTGCAAGGATCTTGTACCGCTCTATCATATGGCCTGTGAACTTGATATGGAATTTGCAACGGCAAGCCTGCATAACAGCTTTTATTTCCGTAAAACGGACAATAAGATAGATGATAAGTACAAGGTGGCCAAGGCTTTCGAGGAACTGGTCAATGAGCTTTTACAGAGCAAGAGCCCCAAAAAGTGGGGAAGAGCCTATTTCAACCATGGACTGATCAATTATATATATGATCAGCCGAGACTTCTTCCGTGTGAGATGGGCAGTAACGGATTCTTCCTTGATCCGTATGGAAATGTATTGCCGTGTAACGGTTCTACCGAAAAGATGTCCATGGGTAATCTCCACGACAATACGTGGGAAGAGATATGGAACGGAGAGCAGGCTGCCAGAGTAAGAGAACAGGTCAAACACTGTGAGAAGAACTGCTGGATGATAGGTTCGGTAGCTCCCGCCATGAAGCAGAGGATATGGGTGCCCGGATGGTGGGTGATAAAGCATAAGCTCTTTATGGGAGGGCATTACAGCCTGGAAGAGAATAAGTTCATAAATCAGTAGATTTGTGGTAGAATATACACATTGGTAATCTGACATATAGAGGAGAATAATTATGCTAAACGGCAAGACCATACTTGTGACAGGCGGAACGGGATCATTCGGCAAGTGTTTTACAAAATATGTGCTCACACATTATGATCCCAAGAAGATCATTATATATTCGAGGGATGAATACAAGCAGTTTGTTATGCAGAACGATATGAAAGAATATGCGGACAAACTGAGATTCTTCATCGGCGATGTAAGAGACAGGGACAGGCTCTCAAGAGCTCTGGTTGGTGTGGACTATATTGTACATGCAGCGGCTCTTAAGCAGGTTCCTGCCTGTGAATATAATCCCAACGAGGCGATCAAGACCAATATTCACGGTGCGATGAACGTGATAGATGCAGCGCTGGATTCAGGTTCTGTGCGTAAGGTTGTGGCTCTTTCCACGGATAAGGCGGTTAATCCTGTCAATCTCTACGGTGGCACCAAGCTTGTATCTGATAAGCTCTTCATAGCAGCCAATGCTTACAGCGGAGTGAGTGATATCAATTTTTCGATAGTAAGGTACGGTAATGTGGCAGGCAGCAGAGGCAGTGTCATACCGTTTTTCAGAAACATCATTGAAAACGGTGGAGACAAACTCCCGATCACCGATTACCGTATGACGAGATTCTGGATCAGTCTTGAGCAGGGAGTGGAACTAGTTATCAAGGCTCTTTCAGAGGCAAGAGGCGGAGAGACTTTTATCAGCAAGATCCCGTCATTTAAGATCACGGATCTGGCTCAGGCCATGCTTCCCGGATGTGAGATGCCCGAGGTGGGCATCAGAGAAGGCGAGAAGCTTCACGAGATCATGGTGACGGTAGAAGATTCGCTTACGACATATGAATACGATAAGCATTTTATAGTATATCCGCAGATGACATGGAATGACAGACAGTTGCCTATCCCGGGAGGAAAACCTGTTGAACAGGGCTTCTCATACAGTTCGGGTAATAATAC